>Ga0209427_10001357_pt1 | contig 28083 bp, 24 predicted proteins | sample DeeMarSWOR136_30_FD_187465 | JGI IMG/M metagenome (GOLD analysis project Ga0209427, IMG submission 187465) | Marine sediment microbial communities from White Oak River estuary, North Carolina - WOR-1-36_30 (SPAdes) (version 2) | ecosystem: Environmental > Aquatic > Marine > Intertidal zone >...
GAATCCACATTGGGTCCCACTCGGTTGTTGGCATGGGGTCCGTGATCACGAAGGACGTTCTTCCTAATACGGTTGTTTTCGGTAACCCACCAAGAGTTCGATATCCCCTCACAGAGTACTTAGCGAAGAAAAAAGCGTGGATAAAGAGTTAACCCTGTACTTAGATGGAATGGGTAAACGCTTTGTAAACGCTGTGCTAAGCCTCTCTGCACAGGTAGGAAGAAGGCGGAGGAGCCATATGCTCTTCGACGCTGACGTTGGAGTTTGCTGCGAGCGTTCTTCAAGGAATCGAATGGTTAAATGTGGCGTACTATTCGCTGCTCCAGCATTTGTTTTGGCATCGCGCCAATGATCCGGTCCACGAGCTGCCCCTTTTTGAATACTAGCAGTGTGGGGATGCTCATGATTTGGTGTTGCATTGCCACGTTTCGATTCTCATCGACGTTCAGCTTCCCAAAGACGATCTTTCCCGCGTAGTCCCCAGCCAACTCCTCTAGAATGGGGGCAATCATGAAGCAGGGACCACACCATGGAGCCCAGCAATCAACCACAACGATGGGGTGGTTCTGAATCACGTTCATGAACGTCGCATCCGTCACTTCAATGGGTTTATTCATCGTCACTCTCTCCTTTGTTCTAAACGGTTCAGACTTTTCCTTCGAGGTTCGACTTTTAAAGATTTCTCTCAGCTTCTTCATCTTGATCTTCTCCAACTCCTCGTCTTCGTCCATGAAAGGCCTCCCTTGGGTAATCCCCATCTTAGCCGTCCTCGTATTTATTTCCTTTCATGACTCCGCAGCCACAATACGTTTTGAGCTGATGTAGATCGGCCTCTTTGAACCGCAGAGAGCTGTTGGTGGATCTTGGGCTCTCCTTGGGATGACGGTAGTACTTGACCGCCATCACCTATCGGTCGGAAAATCGTCTTTTTGTGGTAGGGTGTATGTCTTGAAGGAGCTAGTTTAACGAGATGTTTCATGTAATGGTTTTAGTCGTTCCTACCTGTATCATGTTATCAATTCGTTCCTTGTTTTTTTCAATCTGTGTACCTACTTCAGCGTATAAGCTGTTCCCATGGGCATCCATAGCGACGGTCAACGGCCCGAGGGCTTTCACGTCTAGGATCCACATGGCCTCAGGCATCCCCAAGTCAAGCCATTCCACAGCCTTCACCTCGTGAACAGCCTTTGCAGCCAATGCGCCGGCGCCTCCTGGAAACGCGCAGTAGACCGCTCCGAACTTCTCGAGGGCGTCCCTCGTCCTTGAACCCATGCCCCCTTTCCCGATGATAACCGGAACTCGAAACGCGTCGATGAACGCATCTTCGAACATCTCCATCCGCATGCTTGTCGTGGGGCCCGCAGCGACCACTTCGTACGTTCCATCCGCTTCTCGTACGAGGGGACCGCAATGGAAGAGGGGTTTGCCCTCCATGGTGATGGGGAGCTCTCGGCCCGCTGCATGGTATTCCAGGGCTCTCCGATGGGCGGCGTCCCGGGCCGTAAAGATCTCCCCGGTTATGAAGACTATGTCTTTAACCCGTAGTCTCCGGACACCCTTCTCTGAGATCGGCGTTCTCAAGTGATATTCAGCCACGTCCATCACCTTGCATTAACCTTGTGGGTTAGATACTTTACGCGTCCGTCCGACGAGATTGCAGCGGATGCCCTCCTGGCAGCCCAACATTGAAAGGCAATGCCGACAGGTAGGCTGGCAGGGTGTCGATGGGCATATTCGATGTTTACCCCGAGGACAGTGGTGTCGCCGCCGAGGCCCATGGGGCCGATCCCCGTCAAGTTCGTGAGCGTGAGCAGTTCTTTCTCGAGGTCAGCGACCTCGGGCTCATTGTGGGGTTGATCGATGGGCCTCAATAAGGCCTCTTTGGCCAGTGTTAACGCGATGTCGCTGCCGCCCCCGATTCCAATCCCCAAGATTATGGGTGGACAGGGTTTGCCGCCCGCAGCAACCACCGCGTCCACAACGAATTTCTTGATGCCCTGGATTCCTACGCCAGGATTTAGCATGCCGAGGGTACAGGTATTTTCGCTGCCGCCGCCTTTCGGGAACGCGGTCATGTGCAGCGTTTCGCCGGGAACCATCTTCCAATGGATGTGAGGCAGATGCTTTCCTGTGTTATCACCGCTGTTTTTCCCTGTGAAGGGGTTCACCGCGTTAGGGCGCAGGGGAATGATCCGCGTAGCGCGTTGGGTCGCTCTTCGCAAAATGGCTGGGAGGGCGCTCAACTGAGGAAACTGCTCCCCGACGGTCAGGTAGAAGGTGATGGTGCCCGTGTCTTGACATATGGGTGTACTCGTGGTCTCAGCCAGTTCCACGTTCGTGGTCATGATCTTCAACTGAGCCTTCGCTGTCTCATTTCTCTCGTGCTCGAATGCTCTACGCAGCGCTTTTATGACGCTAGGTGGAAGCTCGGTGACAGCGAGTCTGAGAAGATTAACCGCTGTGTCTTCAATGAGGTCCTCAAGCATTACACTCACCTATCAGGTTTTCGGGGGAGGTCGTCCCTTGGCTTACTAGAATTCCCTTCACTTTGTTAAAAATGTTCATGTCGGGAATACCCAGTCGTCTTTGCTCAGCTAGCTAGCTATCCCTTCGTCTTAAACCCTATTGAGTTGGAGCCATCTATAGTAAGACTGACGATAAAAATTTATATGCCTTCATAGTTGGTTGAATTTGACTGCCTATGCTATTCTGGAGAGAATCAATGATCTTTAGAGTCAAGCTAGCTTTTTACACGCCATAAAAACTGCGTATTAAGAAGGATTGCGGAATCTTGAAGACTGTAATGAAGTTTGGTGGCACATCGGTAGGCACTGGGGCGAGGATTCGGCAGGTCGTAAACATAATCAAAGATCATGTAGATCGCGGAACGAAGGTCGTCGTCGTAGTTTCCGCCATGAACGACGTTACGGATAACATACTTCGCGTAGCGGAGGCCGTGGCAACAGGCAATCACGAGGTCATTGGTCAAGTTGTTGCTAAGTTGGCCAGTCGCCACACACAGGCTGCAAAAGAGGTTCTATTGGACCGGGAAGTCCTTCGTATCACAGTAGGACAAATCGAGGGATTACTGGAGGAGTTTAAACAGGTCTTAACAAGCGTTTCCACCCTTACGGAACTTACACCGCGATCTAAGGATTACCTTCTTTCCTTTGGTGAGAAGCTGTCGACGACGCTCGTTCATGGGGGTCTGCTGGAAGCTGGAATACCCGCTCGCTTCTTTACGGGCGGAGAAGCAGGAATCGTCACCAATGACGACTATGGTGCAGCCGTGCCCCTGTTGAAGGTTACGGCACACCGGGTGCGGGAGACGCTTTCACCCCTCTTAGCGGACGGCATTACCCCTGTCGTAACAGGATACATCGCTTCCACTCAAGACGACGTCACGACCACCCTCGGAAGGGGAGGATCGGATTACACGGCGACGCTTCTTGGCTACGCCCTCGACGTGGATGAGGTTTGGATTTGGACTGATGTGGCCGGGTTAATGACCGCGGATCCAAAGATTGAGCCCTCCGCCAAGACCATTGAGTCAATTTCCTATTCGGAAGCCATGGAATTAGTCTATTTTGGGGCTAAAGCCATGCATCCCAAGGCGTTAGAACCTGCATTGGAAAAGGAGATACCTGTTCGCATAAAGAACACCTTCAATCCAACTTCACCAGGAACCTATATTGGAAAAAATCGCGCGGTCATCTCAAAGAACGTCGCAAAAGCTGTAACCGTGATCTGGGATGCCGCATTGATAACCGTGGGCGGCGCAGGCATGATCGGGACGCCTGGTGTCGCTGCCCAAGTCTTCGGAATTCTCGGGGAAAACCACGTCAACATCCTCATGATTTCTCAGAGCTCCTCCGAGGCAAATATTTCGATAATTATCCGGAGAGGTGACCTCGAGAAAGCCGTTAATCTGTTGGAACTGGCTTTCCTGGGAAAAGGCATGATCCGAGAAGTCACCTTTGACGAAGATATTTGCGTGATTGCCGTGGTAGGCGCTGGCATGCGGGGCTCAGTCGGGGTGGCTGCGAGGATTTTCACGGCCGTTGCGGGTCAAGGCGTGAACGTAAAAGTGATTGCCCAAGGCTCTTCCGAATTGAATGTGTCCTTCGTCGTCAGCGAAAAGGACGGCGCAAACGCTGTAAGAGCTCTACACCACGAATTTCAGCTTGCGTCTCAAGAAACACAGAAATCATTATGATGGACTTCTTGAGGCAGTATCTTGATACTTCCTAACGCCTCACTTGGGTTATGCTAACTTCTCCTCGACGCTCTAAGAATCGACTATGCTGAAGGCTATCCCCATCTAGCTAGCTCTGCTCCGAAAACAACGGTGCGTTCTTTTCTTTTCACAGCTTATGGTGGGAGTCTTTAACTATTTCAGCCACTGCGTGAGGAAGTCTTCGAGGCGGTCGACGCAGCGGGCGAGTATTTCCTCACCCTTTACACGCGTGGCCTTTGTTGGGTCTCCTGCGAAGGCGGAGGGTGTTGCATCGCTGCTGGGATAATATTGGATAATGTGCGGAAACCTGTTCTTGAGTGTTTGCCTCGGCGATTCGGCTCGCATCTTCTCTCGTAGAACAAGATCGCCCCTCACCGCTAGCATGACCGAGGTAGCTAACTCACCTGAGTGACCCAGTGGAAGTGTGCTTTCCCCCAAGTCTTTTGAGACGCTTCCGATGAATCGCCACAGATCTATCTGGGCGCAACGTACCCCTTGTACGGCGAGGTCGTGGCTGATTTCCTCGACCGTTGGGACATTGGGGCCATGGCCGTTGAGAAAGAAGAGGTACCTCACGCTGTTTTCGACGAGGCTATTGCAGATATCCTTGATATATGCTTTTAAGGTCGCTGGCGTCACCCATAGGGTTCCCGGGAACTCGTTCCACGCCCTGGAGTAGCTTACCGGTATGGTGGGGGCGATAATCGCATCCACGCGGTCGTTGAGCCTTCGCGCCAATTCCTCGACGACGAAGCCTTCTATCCCCATGGGGTTGTGGGGCCCATGGCATTCAACGGCGCCGATAGGGATGATGGCTAGCTTCGTCTTAGTAAACGCGTCCTGAGCTTCTTCCCACGTCGCTTCTTCTAGAATCATGTTTGTCACATCCATGATATACTCTACTTCTACTCAGATAATCTTAACCTCTTTTTTCGTACAGGCCTTTTTATGCTTAGCCCTCAACCCCCCTCTTCATGAATAGAGGCTTATACATATTGGCCGAAATGGAGCCCTCACGAGGCGTCATCCCCTTGAGACGATAAAGAGATGACAACTTTTATGTTCCACTGCCTATTACACTTGTACTCTGGAGGATGAACGGCGTGTTTGCAACCTCAATGAATTGTCTGGAGTGTGGACGAGAATATGGTTTAGATGCAGCGATTTCCACATGTCCTGCCTGCGATGGACTCGTAGATGTAACGTACGATTACGCAAGAATCCTGGAAGCCGTCGAACGACAGGAACTCCGGACGCGGCGGGTCAATAGTATCTGGCGATACGCAGAATTCCTCCCAATACCTGCAGGTGACGCCATAAGCCTTGGTGAAGGCTGTACACCCTTAGTGAAAGCCCAAAACCTGGGTCATGCAATCGACCTCCGAAACCTCTACTTCAAGTTAGACTTCACCTGTCCAACGGGCTCATTCAAGGATCGAGGCGCATCGGTGATGATTTCAAAAGCCAAGCATCTACGTATCAAGGCCGTCGCAATCGACTCGTCAGGCAATGCTGCAGCCGCTATTGCAGGCTACGCTGCTAAAGCTGGGCTACAATGCTACGTCTTCGCCCCATCCTATGCAAGTGAGGCTAAATTGATCCAAAGCTTAGCTTATGGCGCAACGGTCTACGCTGTAGACGGAACCCGCAGGGAAACATATCAAACCGCGAAGGAGGCCTATCAACATTTTGGATGGTATTACTGTGGCTTCCAAACAAATCCCTATGCCATTGAGGGTACCAAGACCGTCGCGTATGAAATATGTGAGCAGTTCGAGTGGGCTCCTCCAGATCACATCGTGTTTCCTGTAGGATCCAGTAGTAACCTCGTAGGCTGTTGGAAAGGGTTGAAAGAATTACATCGGTTGGGTTGGATACCGCGCTTACCCTCTCTGGCTTGTATACAATCTGAGGGCTGCGCTCCCATCGCAGCAGCCTACAAGACGGGTTCAATGACCATCATACCCGTTGAACAGCCGAAGACTGTCGCCGAGGGCTTGATGATTTCCCACCCCCTCAAGGGAAACCTCGCGCTACAAGCTCTATCCGAGACCAAGGGATCGGCTGAGATTGTGACGGATGCTGAGATTCTTCAGGCTGGTAAGCTCTTAGCAAAGCGAGAAGGCCTCTTTGTCGAGCCATCAACCGCGGTCTCAATAGCGGGCGTGAGAAAGCTTGCTGAAGCCGGCCTTATCGCGAAGGATGAACTTGTTGTCTGCGTGTTGACTGGGAGTGGGTTAAAGACGCGAGAAGCCTATTCGAAGCTTGTGGGGCGGCCGACGACGGTGAAACCAAGCCTAGAGGCCATAAAGGCGATAATGCGAAGGCAGTCCTAACGATATCAGACATCCTCCTCTACCAGCTCCTATAAGACGGGAGTGCAAGACGCGATGTCACCCTTGGTTTCCGTCCATTAGGCAGATAGAAGCTCCTTCGTTTCATCAAGGAAACCCGACGATATGTTGTTCACGTAATTGGGGGGGGGCATCGGGTACTTCATTTGTATTTCTCTACAGAGGGCCTGATGTTCATGTCTTCTCTAACCATCGGGTGAACCAAAACACGGCCTCCATAACAAAGCAGATAGCTCCTGTTTTCTGCGCCTCCACCGCGTAAAGGACAGAGGGAAACCCTAAATAACCTTACGTCTTTACCTTGAATTGACGGAAGGGATGACTCTGATGAGAGTAAATGGACTGATGTCCAATGGAAAATTTGAGGGTCTGAGGCACCTATCTAATCCCCACAGTCAGTTCACTATGGTGGCTACGGATCAGAGAGGATCCTTGAAGCGAATGATACATCCTCAGAATCCAGGCAGCACTTCTCCCGAGGAGATGAAGCGAGTGAAAATGGCGCTCCTCAGAAATCTTGCTGGGAAAAAGAGTCTTGGGAGGGTGAGCGGGGTTCTTGTGGACCCTATATATTCCTATGAACAGAGCTTTCTGGAGGCGTGTGATCTCCGTGCTGACGTGGGCCTGTTGATGGCGGTAGAAGCCAGTGGATACGGGGGTACCGGTGAGTTTGCTCCCCAGGCTCAGTTATTTAACAGCCTACATGAGGATGAAGCGGTGGAAAAGATAAAGTCGCGGGGCGCCGCAGCTGTTAAACTGCTGGTGTATTATCGCCCAGAAGGCCCAACCCACAGATACCAAGAAGCCATGGTGAAGGCGGTTGGCCGAGCATGCGAAACATACGATATTCCGTTTCTGCTTGAGCCGGTTTCTCATCCCCTGACGGACGGCCCACACCCAAAGAAGAACCCCAAGGCGTTCTCGCAAATTAAACCCAAGATCGTCGTCGAGACCGCGAGGGAACTGACTAAACCCGAGTATTGTGTCGACGTCTTGAAAGCGGAGTTCCCTCTGGACCTTAAGTACGCCGAGGAGCTCGGACAGGCCCCATCCGACGCATGTAAAGAATTGGATGAAGCAAGCCAGATACCCTGGGTCATCTTAAGTGCTGGGGTGAACTTTGACGAGTTCGTGGAGAACCTGAAATACGCTGTGGAAAACGGAGCGTCGGGCTTTCTTTGCGGTAGAGCAATCTGGAAGGAGGCGGTCGGCAGGGACGATATCGACGCGTTCCTGCTCAACACAGGCGTGAAGCGGCTTAACCAGTTGGTGGAGATAGCGGAAAAGAATGCGAAACCGTGGTATAAAAAGTACGTCTCCGCACTCAGTCAGATAACGATAATGCGAGGAGAATAAGGAAGCTCAGCTTACCCAGTAACATGATACGGGCTATGACTGGACTTAACGGACTTAGCTAGCCGACACCCTTTATCACGCCTTTAAGCACTCGCCACCATTCTTCTCCCGTCGTCGCCAACCCCGTATGCTCCGCAGACAACCCTTAAACAATAGCTGCTACCACTATTATCAAGACGAGCCCTACCCCTACATAGAAGAGGAGGGGTTCAACTCCGAAAATACTGTCCTTTACCGCATAGACGTAGCTGCCCGAGCTCGTTGATTCGCCTCCCACTCCAAAGACTTGAATATGGAACTCAACTTCCGACCCTCGGTCTTGACCTGGAATGCTCCCTCGATAAAGGGACTCGTCGACAGAGATCATCTCAATCCCTTCTTCTTTCCCTCCGTCAACGTAGTAGATAAGCGTGGCATTTCTCACCTGGGAAGTGAGGGGTGTCACCTTCGCGTCGACGTTCACCACTTCCCCCGAAGAAGGTTCCTGAGGATTATAGGAGACGTACTCGATGAGAAAGGCGTTGCCACCCCCGCTCTCAATGGGGTATGCTGTGAAATCGCCGTCGCTGAAGGATGGAGGCGTCCAGCCGAGATCGTTATTTCTCCCCGTCGCCTCGACCCAAATCCATCCAAACCCTCTTCCATCATGGATTTTCCAGTAAATGTTTGCGTCGGGGTACTCAGGAAACCAGATCAGTAGTGCGCAGTGACTTGGCGCTTCCACAATAGCGACGTCGAAGCCCGCCCCATAATACATTGTGGCGCAGAGGAAGGCCACGTCCTCGCAGTCCCCCCTCGCGGTGCCCAGATTATCCATGGACCTCTGAATCATGTACGCCATTTCATCCCCATTCCACGCCCATTCAACCTGCGCTTCACCCTCCATGAAGACGGTGTCTTCATCGTAGCCATACACAACCCGTTGCTGCACAAAGCGTAAAATGGCTTGCGCCCGCTCAAGCCTACTCGTATATTGCTGCTGAAATTCACGGCCCCACTTGTACGCGAGGTCCGAATTGTCACCAATGGTCTCGTAGAAGATGTTGGGCAAGTAGCCATTTTGACCCGCATAGGAATTCCTGGTTATCCCCCAGCTATCATACCAGAAGTCCCCGTGTTTTTCAAAGGTGGGCGGGAAAGATCCTCCGCTCGGGTAGGCGTCAACGAGGCTTGGAATAAAGACGCCTAACGCGAAGAGAACGAGAAAACAGGCCTTCCACGGGTTCTTCATGGATCATCCGTCAAAAGGGCAGGGTTAAAGCCGCGTTAATGATAAGGCCGAGGAAGACCTCATAGGAGAACAGGAAGACTCCGATGGCCTCGGGTGACTGGTTTATGTCGTCTAAATCGATTTGGAATGGCGAGATTTTCGCGAAGATGTAGTAGAAGAGCCAGCCAAATAGGAGACTAATGAACGTGCTCAAGATGACGAGGAAGAGGCGTTGTAAGTTGAGAAAGCCTCCGATGATTAGGGATTGTCCGAGAAAAATCGGGCTCGTCGCCGATCCGTGAACAATGAGAGCCGTGAAGACGATGAAGCCCCCTACAAAGAGGGCTGTGGGGACCGGTTCTCCCTTTATCGTCTTAAATTCCCGTATGTCAATCGTTATTCGGTCAAGGATCTTCAATCCAAAGAACCCGACCAACAAACAGATCATACTTGAGACGAAGGTTCTTAACAGCCAGAGAAGCATACCCAGTAACGCGGAACTCGACATCGCCATCTCTACCCCCCCTCTTCCAACCAACTAACCACTTCATCCTATAAAAGAGATATGCAGATCGCGAAGTTAACGCGTTTTTACATAACGAACTCGTGAGAAGGAACGGGACGCTGATAATTCAGACTTCAAGAACCCGAGTTACCCTGAGCGAGGTTGGACGCGCAGGTTTGAAGAGACATCGCGGAGATAAAGTATATACCCAGCAAACGCACCTATTTTCCTCTGGAACACTATCGTTTCCTGTCTACCAAACACGTAACCCTGCCGATAGGAGCACCAAACACGATGTACGAAGAAAACATCCCCCCGCCTGAAAAGCTGCTTTTACTCATGCACAATCTCTGCATAGTGCGGCCTGAACTCGCTAAGACCAGCGAGGAGCTTTCGCAGACTCTTCGAATGGCTGTGGACCATACGCAACAAATCTTACACGAAGTTGAACAGGATGGATACGTGGAGAGCTACACAGGCCCCCATGGAAGCAGAAAATTCTATCTGACTGGACGGGGAATCCTCAAAGTCTGCTCCTCGTTCACCTAGACCGTGATCTTCTTGAAGGTCATTATCTTAACATGGGAGTTCCCCCCCAGAGTTGTGGGCGAACAAGCAGTTTATGTCGCAACACTGTCCCAGAGTCTCGTAGCCCGTGATGTGGATGTCCACGTCGTCACGTTTCAGGACGGGGGCGATGGCGCAATTCACGAACTCGAAGGAATTAAAGTATCACGAATTACAAACCCCATTGAAACCCACGTCAACATATTGACTTGGGATTTAGCCCTCATGACGGAGTTTGAACGGCTTTCTTCAGACATTCTCTACTCAGCCAAAGGCGATATTGATCTCATTGACGCCCACGAATGGACGTGCGTATCCGCAGCCCTCCTCTTAAAACGCGCCTTCAATCTGCCCTTCCTCTATACAATCCACAGTCTGGAAGAGCACCGCTCCAACTTTGCTCAGGACCCCTTGAACATAGCCATCCACAACCTTGAGCATCTCGGCGTCGTTGAAGCCGATAGAATTCTCGTGAAGTCGCCTTGGATGAAGTCGCAAATCCGCCGAATTCATGGCGACTTTACTACGAAAATCGACGTGGTTTCTGCCGATTCTCCGAGGTGGATTGGGGAGGTTCTCAAAACCTATGAAAAAACAAAGCGAACCTAACCTATCATGCGTGCCAGAGCGCTTTAAGGTTTTAATGCTTTCATGGGAGTTCCCTCCCCGAGTGATCGGAGGAATCGCCGCCCACGTCCACGACCTTTCCATCGCCATGAACAAGCTCGGGATCGACGTAACAGTCGTGACCTGTGACTTCCCAGGTGCCAAGTCTTATGAAGACGTAGATGGCGTCCACGTTCATCGGGTGGACTCCTATAAGTTTCCCACCCCGAATTTTGCCTCATGGGTGTTCATGATGAACCTGAACATGCAGAGATACGCCATTGAACTGGTTGCAGAGGAGGTGAGAAGGGGACAGGTTATCCTGATACATTGCCACGACTGGCTTGTAGCAAACGCAGCGATCAGTTTAAAACACATTTTTAGAATGCCCCTTTTAGCCACCATCCATTCAACAGAGTACGGAAGGCGAGGGGGAATTCATAGCGATTATCAGCGACTGATTCATCAAGCCGAAGCCTGGCTCACCAAAGAGGCTTGGAGAGTGATCTGCTGCAGTAACTATATGGCTTCCCAAGTCAATACCATATTCAATCTTCCAAGGACCAAAATCGACATCATTCCCAATGCTGTGAACGCTACTAACTTCGCCCCCGTTCCTCCCAGCCACTTGAGAACGCGGTTCGCCGAAGACGACGAAAAGCTGGTGCTGTATGTAGGCCGCCTCGTCTACGAGAAAGGCGTCAGCGTCCTCATTGATTCCGTCAGCAGAGTTCTTCAAAGGGTAAACGCCAAATTCGTGATTGTCGGTGATGGATACATGAAAGATAGATTGATTGACCAAGCTCAACGTCTCGGAATATCTCATAAAGTCTGCTTCACAGGTTTTTTAAATGATCAGGATGTTAAGGGTCTTTACCGAGTTGCCGATGTCTGTGTGGTTCCGAGCTTGTATGAGCCCTTTGGCATTGTTGCCTTAGAAGCAATGGCTTCCCAGACGCCAGTGGTGGCTTCGGGCGTCGGCGGTCTCTCAGAGATCATCGAGCACGATGAGACGGGTGTCTCCGTTTATCCCAGTGACCCTGAATCTCTTGCGCGGGGGATTCTCAGGCTTCTGGAAGACGATGGGTATTCTAGCCGGCTACGTAGAAACGGCTTCTTGAAGGTCGTTAATAGGTACGACTGGGAGCGTGTTGCGGGAGAGACTGGGGATGTCTGCAACCGAGTCTTCACGGAGTATGAAAAGGCTTCCTGGAAGCCTTGGAAAGTCTAAGCGTCGTCTCTCACCGCGCATAATCCTGGCCGGCGTCACCGAGAGTGTTCCGAACGAGTCTGGGGCTTCATGTCTCACGTGGAGCGAAGCGAGCTGAGCACATCAGCTCCATCCCCCATCAGCCGGTTACGGCTTCCCCAACATAGAATACTTTTTATAGATTCGGTTTAACCTTCTAGGTCTAAGGTGCTTCCATGGCTAGAAAACATCGAAGTAAGAAGTCGAAGAAGAAAAAGATGCGGCGTCAAAAGAAAGCGAGAAAAAAGCGCCAAGCAAGATACAAGTGAGCACATAGGTGTTAAGCTTTTTTTCGTACGAAGTAGGATTCAGTTGAGTTCATAGGACTTTTCACGATAAAAAGAAGGCAATGGAGTCTAGCCGGAAATCAGCGTCATTGTTCGTATGATGCTTTTTATCTTACGAACCTTCGTGATCGATTCATCTAAGTCCTTGAGTTTATCACATTCAACCTTGCATATAACGTCGAATTCGCCGTAAACGGTTTGAGCAAGGGTCACGCCTTCAATGCTCTTCAATTCTGTGACGACTTTATGTTCCGTTCCCACATCGGTTACAACTAAGACGTACGCAACAACCTTGGTTGACATCGTATTCCTTCACATCCTGGATGGCTCTGTATATCTTCCCCCTCTTCTTTATTAAAGTTCTGATGCTCGCAACGAAACTTTCTCAGGGGGACACAAGTCTCGCATCTTTCTGAACACGTTGATTTGGAAATAATGAATTGGGTGCTTGATAACCGCCTTGATTCTTATTCCGGTTGTATCTTCGCATCTTCTCGAAGGATGGTTCAAGTCACTGCCTTCGCCTTCATGATTACAAAAATTTAAAGCCTGCCGTCCATACTTTACAGGTGGTGAAGGTGTGATGAGTAAAGACGACATGCAGAGAGCCGAAGACCTGTTACGGGCCTTTAAGGGAGAGGAGTATGCTTTCGGGGACGGAGCTCTGGATCGAGTCGGAGGTTATGCGGGGAACCTTGGACGAAAACTCGCTGTCATCAGTGATCCCCAGGTACGGCAATTAGGCGTGGCAGACACGATTATTCACTCCCTTGAGCGGGAAGGCCTTCTTGTAGTCGACGTATTTGATGGGGCACGGGCGAACGCTCCACGCGAAGACGTGTATCGCCTGGCCTATCAACTCGCAAGATCTGAGTGGGACGGCGTCATAACGATCGGCGGGGGAAGCTGCATTGACTCGTCCAAGGCGGCGCTCACTCTCGCAACCTATGGAGGGGTGATCGATGATTATTTCGGGACGGGACGGGTATCCGAGAAGTCTGGGGGGGACCGGAACCCGCTGATCGCTGTTCAAACCGCCAGCAGCTCGGGGGCTCACCTGACAAAGTATTCAAACATCACGGACATGATGACCTACCAGAAGAAGCTGATTGTCGACGACTCCATCGTTCCCAAGGCCTCGGTTTTCCAGTACGATGTGACGCGGACGATGCCGCAGTCCCTTACCCGCGATGGAGGCTTAGATGGGATTGCCCACTGTTGGGAAGTCTGGATGGGTTCGACGGGAAAAGACTACTATGACACGGTGAGTGAAGTAGCAAACCTAGGGATCACGTTGATCGTGGACAACCTTCCAGCTGCCATCAAGGATGGCAGTGATCTCAACGCGCGGTATGCCTTGGGGCTGGGCACAGATTTAGGCGGGTACTCTATCATGCTGGGCGGCACCAATGCGGGACACCTTGGCAGCTTTTCCCTGATCGACATCCTCAGCCATGGACGCGCGTGTGCCATCCTGAATCCTTATTACACGGTCTTATTTGCCGACGCGATACAAGATCAGCTTAACCGCGTTAGCAAGATATACCGCAGAGCCGGCTTCATTACCGAAGACGTAACTGATCGCGCTGGAAGAGACTTGGCAGAAGCCGTGGCGCAGGGTATGTTAGCCTTATCCCGAAGCATTGAGTTCCCAACAACCCTCCAAGAGGCGGGGGGCACTGTAGAGCACATTAGGAAGATGCTGGAAGCAGCAAAGGATCCGCAGCTTAAGATGAAGCTTCAGAATATGCCCGTTCCCATGGATGTGGCAGCGGGGGACATTGATACCCTGATGAAGCCAACGCTTGAAGCGGCCTACACGGGGGACCTCACGCGTATCCCTGCCCTCCACTGAAATCGACGAGTGATCTCCTCTTTCCCCTTCTTTCTTTCAGAAGGCAGTGATGGCGTCATCCTTGGACCTTTTATAAAAAGCGGCGTCGTCATAGCATACTTCAGAACGGCTTCCACAAACCTGATGTGTCTTCTAGGAAATGATTTCTCCGCCCTTTACCACAGCGTAAGGCGTCAGCAGCTCATGGCCCATCAGGCTCTTCCTTCTTACATCATAAAACGTAAACTGTCCTTCCATCAAGTCAAATACTGCGATGTCTGCCTCGGCTCCTGGCTTCAAGGTTCCCAGTCTGCCTTCAGCCCCGAGTACTTCTGCAGGGTTTGTAGTGCTCATCTCCACCACCTTCGACAGAGAGAGGCCGAGGGCAAGGAACTTTGACATGGTCGTCGGCATGTCAATAGCGGTTTTCAGCGATTCTGTATGCAAATCGGTACTTATCGTTGTTGGTGGAAAGCCATCGGATAACGCCTTTTGCGCCGTGTCAAAGTAGAAGCTGCCTGCGCCATGGCCTACGTCGAAGATGATGCCGCGGTCAGCAGCTTTTTTTACTGTTTGAAGAACCCTGCCGTTGTCATCTAGGATTTCTGCGTGGGGAACTTGGGGCGGGGCGGGGGGTGAAAAACAATGGGTTACAATATCTCCTTTTCTTAAGACTTTAAGGATCTCCTCTAATTGACAGTTGGGAGACATGCTCTTTGGGTGTACCATGATTAACCCGCCGACATCTTCTGCCGCTTCTCGGATCAATCGTAACGCCACAGGCCCATTTCGCCCAACGTGATTGTTAGGGGGTGAAGCAAACCGCATTTTGAAGCCTTTGATGAGGTCGCTGTTAGTCTTCGCCACCTCTACCGCGCCATCATAATCTAGGTTTCTAATGTCTTCTAACTCTGGAGGTCTTATCAGTCCAATTGACGAGATGTGTAGAAGGGGGATCACTCGGGTCTTGCACTTCTCAATGATGAATTTTCGGAATCCGAGGAAGTTGGAGCACCCCGCTGATCCTGCATCGAGGACTGTCGTGACTCCTTTTTGTAGACAGTGTAAGTCGGGGTCTATGCCTAAGGGAAGGCCTCCCCAGTATACATGTGTGTGGAGGTCGATGAGGCCAGGCGTCACAATTTTGTCAGAGGCGTCAATAATCGTCGTAGCTGTTGTAGACGTAATGTTTTTTTGAACAGCGACTACTCTGCCCCGTGAGACCGCTATGTCCATCGTTTCTTCAAGGCGTTGAGACGGATCTATGACGGTGCCACCTTTTACGATTAAGTCATACATGTTCTTAACCGTCGATAAATGTAGGTTGCACTTTATAAAAAAATTATGGCATGAATATCGTGGAAAACTAGGGTCTTTTACACTCATTTTTATCGATCCTCTCCTCAAACCTATTTGCTAAACGCGCCTTTGCCCTCATTATCGACTAACCTCGAACACTCTATGAAACTGGTCTTCATGACGCGTGAGGGCTGAAGCCGTGAGCATAAACCTTAAATTTGAGTAAGTAATCTCGTTTGCGAAGGGTTCTTTGGCCTCAAAGGAGAGAATAAGAGAAGCTGAAAAGGAAGCTATACTCGTTCTAGAAGATGGGACCGCTGTTAAAGGAATCGGCTTCGGTTCTCTCAACAAGACACATGGTGAAGTAGTGTTTAACACTGGCATGGTCGGCTACACCGAAGCCTTAACCGACCCCTCTTATCATGGACAGATTCTGATCCAGACTTACCCCCTGATTGGTAATTACGGTGTTTCGCGGCGTGCCTTCGAATCGGACGCTCCCAAGGTCAGAGGCTACGTGATTCACGAGTTATGTAGGAACCCAAGTCACTGGAGCATGGAGCTGACTTTAGATGAATGGCTTGAACAAAGCGGGATTCCAGGGATCGAAGGCGTCGACACCAGGATGTTGACGAAGAAGATTAGGGTTAATGGCACTCTGCTCGGCCTCTTGGTGGTTCGCGAGAAGGGCGACCTCCCGAATCTCGAGGAGTTGAAGCGGGAGGTGCAGCAGATTCCTGATCCAAATCAGAGGACGTTAGCCTACGAAGTTGCAACCACTCACGTGAAAAAATATGATGCAACGAGTGATAGAACTGTTGTTGTGGTGGATTGCGGAGTCAAATCCAGCATTATCAAGAACATTGTGGAGAGGGGATTTACCGCCATTCAAGTACCTCCAACGACCTCTGCAGCGGCAATCCTTGGCATGGAGCCGGAGGCCGTCATCCTCTCGAATGGTCCTGGCGACCCTAAACGGTGTAGGGAAGTCATCGAAACGACCTCCGTCCTCATTCAAGAGCGAATTCCCGTCCTAGGAATCTGTCTGGGAAGCCAAATCATCGGGCTCTCGTTAACGGGCGATACCTACAAGCTAAAGTTTGGTCACCGCGGTCAAAACCATCCCTGTCTTGATGTACAAACTGGTAGATGTTACATTACCAGTCAGAACCATGGGTACGTGTTGGATGAGCGAACCCTTGAGGAAAGTGGGCTACGTGTTACCCTGACCAACGCAAATGACGGAACCGTGGAAGGCATTGAACATAAGACCCTCCCGGTTAGGGCAGTCCAATTCCATCCCGAGGCGTCTCCCGGGCCATTCGATCAAAACGTCTACTTTGACCAGTTTTTTGCCGACCTACTCAAGAACTCCTGGAGGGCCGTATGATGCCCAAGTCTAGGGGAGTGAAGAAGGCTTTGGTGATTGGGAGTGGCGGCATCGTCATTGCCCAAGCCGCTGAATTTGACTATAGTGGGTCTCAATGCCTGAAAGCGTTGAAGGAGGAGGGAGTCGAGACCATCCTCGTGAACCCTAATGTGGCCACTATACAGACCAGTATGAAGATGGCTGACAAGGTGTACCTTGAGCCTTGTACTGCTGATGTGGTTGAACAAATCATCAAAAAGGAAAAACCAGACGGCATCCTCCTTGGCTTTGGCGGGCAGACCGCGCTCAACATCGGCGTCCAACTGGCTCGACGTGGCGTCTTTCAACGGGAAGGCGTCAAGGTTCTCGGGACCTCCATCAAAGCAATCGACGTGACGGAAGACCGCCTCCTCTTCAAGAATGCCATGGAGCAATCGGATGTACCCATTCCGAAGAGTGACGCAGCCTATAGTGTTAATGATGCTTTAACCATCGCTGCCGAGGTCGGATATCCCGTTATCGTTCGAACTGCCTACATGCTGGGTGGGGGTGGCGCGGGCATCGCGTATAACGCCAGTCAATTGAAGGAAATCGTTGAACAAGCCCTGGAGTGGAGCATCGAACATCAGGTCTTGGTTGAGCAGTATTTAGGGAATTGGAAGGAGATTGAGTTCGAGGTCATGAGAGACTACGATGACAACACCATCATCGTAGCCGCCTTGGAGAATCTTGATCCGATGGGCATTCATACCGGGGACAGCATCGTCGTCGCGCCAACCCAGACCTTGACCAACGAAGAATACCAGCTTCTCCGAAGCGCCTCCATTCGCGTCATACGAAGCGTAGGAATAGTAGGAGAATGCAACATCCAGTTTGCCCTCGACCCGTACAGTGAGAGGTACGTGGCTATCGAGGTCAATCCCCGTATGTCACGGTCCAGCGCGCTAGCGTCGAAAGCCACGGGCTACCCCCTCGCATACATCGCTGCCAAGCTGGCCCTCGGCTATAACCTCCCCGAGTTATCGAATAAGATCACAGGCGTAACCACGGCGTGCTTCGAACCAGCCTTAGATTACATCGTTGTCAAGGTTCCTCGCTGGGATTTCCAGAAATTCCCCGGCCAAGTGAACAAGTTTCTAGGGCCCATGATGAAGTCTGTGGGGGAAGTCATGTCCATTGCGCGGAGTTTTGAAGAAGCGATTCAGAAGGCTATACGGGAACTTGACATCGGTAAAATCGGGTTGGTTGGAAACGAGGGCGACGACGACTCTGAGTCCCTTGAAGAGCTTAAAGCCTCCCTCCAACATCCTACCGACGAGCGAATCTTTAAGGTGGCAGGCGCCCTCAAACGGGGGGTCCGTGTCGAAGAGATCACTCGCCTCTCAGGCATTGATAAGTGGTTCCTCTACAAGATACAAAAGATCGTTGAAGCGGAGAGCACGCTTAAGGAGCTTTCCTTGAAGACAGACCGGAAAGCCTTGGCCACTCACCTGCGTAGGGCAAAGAAGCTAGGATTCTCCGATCGGCAGATCGCCAAGTACTTAGATACTGACGAGTTAACGGTTCGCGAGCTTCGAAAACAGATGGGGATTCTTCCAAGCTTTAAGCTCGTCGATACCTTAGCGGCAGAGTGGCCTGCCCAAACGAATTATTGCTACTTAACCTACGGTGACGAGGAGGATGATGTCGACTTCGAAGCTGGGAAGGAAAAGGTCGTCGTCCTCGGGGCGGGATGTATCCGCATCGGCAGCAGCGTAGAATTTGACTATTGCACGATGAACACCGCGTGGGCCATTAAGGAGGAGGGCGTGGACGAAGTCATAGTCGTGAACAATAATCCCGAAACGGTTTCAACGGACTACGACATGTCCGATAAACTGTATTTTGAGGAGCTCACCCTTGAGCGCGTGTTGGACATCCTCGACCGCGAGCATCCAACGGGCGTCGTTGTGAGTGTTGGAGGCCAAACCCCGAACAACCTGGCCTTACCCTTAGCCCGACAGGGCATCAAGCTTCTCGGAACATCTGCTGGAAGCATAGACCGGGCGGAAGACCGCTCCAAATTCAGCGCCCTCCTCGATCATCTCGGCATTCCCCAACCCATGTGGAGCAGTTTAACCTCACTAACTGCGGTCAAGGAGTTCGGGACAAAGGTAGGTTACCCCATTCTGGTCCGTCCCTCCTACGTCCTCTCTGGAGCAGCGATGCGAGTGGCTTATAACGAAGGGGAGCTTGTTGACTACATTAAATTAGCGACGGAGGTCTCTCCCGAACACCCAATCGTAGTGAGTGACTTCTTTCTAAATGCCAAGGAAGTTGAAGTCGACGCTGTAAGCGATGGGAGGGACACCCTCGTCGCGGCCATCATCGAACACATTGAGTTCGCTGGAACCCACAGCGGGGATGCTTCCATGACTATCCCCCCGCAAACGTTGAGTCGAAGAACTATCAATACCGTCCAAGATTATACCCGACGGGTCGCTCGGGCGCTTAACATTAAGGGGCCTTTCAACATTCAATTCATCGTCAAGAATGGGCAGGTCTACATTATCGAATGTAATCTTCGAGCAAGCCGGAGCATCCCCTATACGAGTAAAGCCACAGGGATCCCCTTGATCTGGATTGGCGCAAAGGTGATGCTTGGTATGACGCTGAGAGGTCTGAACTGTTTAAAGCGGCCTAAGATCATGCACGTTGCGGTTAAGGCTCCCACTTTTTCCTTCATGAGATTAAAGGGCGTGGACCCTGTCTTAGGTGTTGAGATGACGTCGACGGGCGAAGTGGCCTGCATCGACTACGATTTTGCAGGCGCCTACCTCAAGGCGTTGAGGGCGTCGAATCTTGTGCTCCCCACGCCTGAGAAGCCTGTCTTAATCACGGTCCGGGACGAGGATGGTGAACAGGCTGTTGAGATCGCCGCGAAGTTGAGGAAGATGGGGTTCAAAGTAGCTGCAACTCGGAAGACTGCCCAGGCCATCACGGAGGCTGGGGGCGCTTCAGTCACGGTGTTGAAGGATATTGACGACGCGGGCGAAGGCGAAGCAATCATAGATTACCTGGTTGAGAGACGCATTGGCTTCATCATTCACAGCCCAACCGTTGAGGATGAGAAAGGCGTTGGAAAAGGCTACGCATTAAGGAGGATGGCTGTTGAATTCCTAATCCCCGTTATCACGAATCTCGAGACCGCAAGGACGCTCGTTGACTCCATGGCCCAGAATGGGTATGACTCGACGTCAAGGGTCCTCCTCTTAAACGATCTCCTCAAAAACGCGCCGTTATCAAAACACATATAGTCCCATACTAAAGACTGGTTACTATTGAACGAACTGGCTGGGTTGGCTTTCAAGTGAGGAGGCACGTACTTGGTCTCTTGATCCTACTCCTAGTGACCTCACTTACCCACGTCCCTCCCCTTTTCACCGTCTATGACGGGGAAACGGCCTACCACTATACGTCAAAGATTATTTACATTAACCGGGGAAGCAGTAATCTCGTCCTCGGGGAAGATTTTCGTTCTGCACCGCTCTTCCCTAATTCAAGTTGGCAGAAGACGTACCTCCTGTCTGTAAACCAACCATATGCTACCGCATTAGACCTCGACCAGAACAAGATCCTGCTCCTCGATTTGCCGCCGCTCCTTCCCAACGAAAACATCACCTTCTCCTATTCCTTACACGTCGTCAGGGCGGATAGGCCGATTCCTCACCTCACAATTCACGAATCAGGGGATCTGGGTTCGATTCCACGTGAACTCGATGAATACTGTGAGGCTGAGGGATCTTGGCTCGTTGAAGACGAGGCCTTACGGGCTCTAGCGCGGGAGATCAGACGATCCACGGAGAACTCAACTAACGTGTTGGAGATTGCAATCAGTCTCGTGGACTGGATCGGGAAACACGTTGAGCCCATAAGCCACGATCGTCCCCTCTACCCCAACGAAACCTATACTCTTCTCCAAGGTGATTGCGACGACCAATCAAATCTCTTGATCACCCTCTGCCGTATTTTACAGATTCCAGCGTACCTGCAGGTCGGTTGTATCCGAAATCCAGGGGCTCCAAAGGAAACGACATATTGGAACAGTCAGGTTACATCTGTCTTGAAGAACTTAGGCTACCACGCTTGGGCACTTATCTATGTTCCTCCATGGGGGTGGCTGCCCTTCGACGTGACCCTGGCTTGGGAGGCGTCTAACCCCTTGGCTGTTATCACCTCAGCAAAAGTGTGGAAACGTGACACCATCGTAATATTCGATGTGGTTCACAGTGATTGGGCTGGGTTGGGAAGACGGCAGAAGGACCACGTCATCTCCAGCTCACTCAACATCTATTTAGAGGACGCGTTGGAGCTTGACGATCCCGGAACGGAGGTCGTCTTCTGGGAAAGCCCGTCGTTTTGGATCGGCGCGTTCGCCATCCTCCTGCTTATTGGAGGCTATGTTGTCCTAAGACGATTCTCGTAGACGATGGAGCCTCCCGCATACCCCCTCTCTTCTCGGCGTCGTAATCCCGCTACTCGGTGTCACGGGTACTCGTTCTGTTGCCATACGCTTATAATCTGACGTACGGGTATTTGTTTGACGTGATATAGATGCGAGTACGAGCAAATGAAATGACGCAACTGGGCGTGGATATGCTCACGACTGCGGGAGCCACAGTTGAAGAAGCCGAGGTGGTGACGGAGGTCCTCGTGGACACCAGCCTACGGGGGATCGACTCCCACGGAGTCCGTGCCCTAACGAGGTACATCAGAAATCTTCAAACGGGGCAGATCCTTTCGGGCGCTCCGATCGAAGTGCTAAAGGACACTCCAACAACCGCCATGTGGGACACCGACTTAGCCTTTGGCTTCGTAGCCGCGAAGAAGGCCATGGAGGCCGCCATCGCGAAGGCGGAGCGACACGGAGTTGGCCTGGTCGGATACATGGGGAAAGGCCATATTGGCGCCCTCTACTACTATACGACTCAAGCCGTCAAGCGGGACATGATCGGAATCGTGCTTCAGCGGGGGAATCGACACCTGGTTGCGCCTTATGGCGGCGTCGAGGGGCGGCTGGGGACAAATCCGTTCGCCGTGGGGATACCGGCTGGAGAGGAGCGACCCATCCTTCTGGACCTAGCCACCAACGCCGTGGCCACAGGCCACTTCTTGCTGATGCAGCTCAAGGGAGAGACGGTGCCCGAGGGATGGCTCATTGATCGGGAGGGACGGTGGGTGCGTGAGTACGATGACGAAGCAGTCGTGCAGGGGCGAATCGCTCCCGTATCCTTTGGCGGCACGACGAATGAGTATAAGGGATATGGGATCAAGATTCTTTTGGAGGCTCTATGTGGAGCGATCGGCGTCGGGTGTAGCCTGGACGAGAACGGGTTCGGCTGCCTCTTCATGGCCATCGATCCCGCGGGGTTCTGTGCCATCGAGGACTTCAAGGCGAGGGTAGATGCTCTGATTCGCCACGTCAAGTCGTCGTCCAAGCGGCCGGGGGTCCATGCGATCTTGCTGCCTGGAGAACCCGAATTCCTGGAGATGGAGAAGCGGCTTCGGGACGGCATCCCTGTCGACGCGGCATCTTGGACGGACATCGTTCAAACAGCTGGAGACCTCGGAATCAACGTCCGCGACTATGTTACCTTAAAGACTGGACGTGTGGAATAGCTAGATGCAAGGTTCTCGCAGCTCGCTTCGTAGTAGATGAGAATCTGATTGAAAATAGTGTGCGGTGCTGCGGGATAGCTGTTGGATTGGGACGATGCTGAAGGCGGGTAAAATAGACGTGTGGGCCTGACATCTTTATTTATCTGAGATCTATGTCGTTACTGCTATTAATTCTCGTCATGGAGTGAGGAGGTGTTGGCGCGTTGAGTGGGCGCGGCTTGGTACTTCCCGTAGTTCAGGGCCTGTTGGAAGAGGGGGGACGCATTCTTCTGGGTGAGCGAGGTGAACGCCCCTACCTCGGTCGGTGGGATCTACCGGGGGGAGTGGTGCGGGAACGTGAGGAGATCATGGCAGCTTTGATGCGGGAGTATCGGGAAGAGACGGGCTTGAAGGTTCGGAGCACGGTGTTACTCGATGTGTTTCACTATCTTGGCAATGGAGGTAGTCGGGCAGTCTTTATATTATATCGCATAACCGGGTATGGGGGCGAGGTATCGCCCAGTCCTGAGCTGCCTCAGCTTCGGTTTTTTGACGCGGGTGCGGTGACACAGCTGGATTTGACGCCTTGGGCGAGACATTTTCTCTCGCGCCAACGGACGTAGTTTCTCTTTGCTGCGTCATGAGGACCTCGGATAGGTCAAGCGGACAGGTATTACCCTTCCTCATCAATAAATAAATAACCCGAGGCGAATGTTTTTATGCGAGGCATAGGCTGAGTGCAGACAATTGATGGGCCGGTAGTTCAGTGGTATGAATGCCGCCCTCGCACGGCGGAAGCCCGGGGTTCAAATCCCCGCCGGTCCACCAGTTATGCTGCGTAGGGGTGGGGGTTGAAGTCATGCGCCTGAGACGCTTCCTGCTAGGGCTGCTGGCTACCGGGGTGGGCATGGGGTTAATGCTGCTTTTCAGCGGTGGGCATGGGTTGCCTGAGTCGGATGGCGGAAAGTGGCTGGGTGTGGTGCTCCTGATCGGGGGCCCCGTCGTGTTCTGGGAGCTTCTTCCTCCGGGGAAGCCACGGGCACAGGGCGAGTAGTGATGGAGAACGAGGGCTCTGTACTCTGGTCTAGGGGGTTCGATGGTGTGGTGGGCGGTTCGTGCGCCGGGGGCTCGCTTGTGATGTTCTGTTGGTAGGGGTAGGGTATTACGTGTAGACAGGTTCCTGTGTATGGATGGGCGGGCCTCGGCTAGGGTTATTCGGGTCGGACGACGGTGATGGTGCATTGGGTGGCTAAGGCGGCTATTGCGCCTAAGGCGGCCAGCCAAGGCGCCATTAGGGCGCCGACGACGCCGGCCCAGGCTGGTATTTCGAGGAGGGTTTTACCTTCCTCGTTCTTGACGATGATTTTTCTGATGGTGCCTTCGTGGAGGATCTTTTGAATCGTTCTGATGAGTTCGTCGGATGAGACAGCGAACTCCTCTGTAGTGACTTTGCCGACGGAGGTTCCGCACTTGGAGCAGTAGTTCGCGTCTGAGGCGAGGGTGGCGCCACAATTGATACACTTGGTCATGAGGTCACCTCTTTCGGGGTAATAGGGGATTAAGGGGATGGTGGTTTATATGCATATGTTTTCCGGTGATCGTGTGGGAGTTATGGTGGAGATTTTGTTAGGCGGTGCAGTAGGTTTTAGGTGGATTATGGAAGAGGTCTAGTTGGAGATGGGGCGATTTTGAGGCGTTTTGGGGTGTTGAGGCGGGGTTTTCGGGGTATTCTATACCCTTTTTTGAGAGTTTTTGGGGCGGGTGTGGTGGATGATGCGGGAGTAGTGGCTTTGTGGATAAGCACGTGAGGGATATTTTCCTGGAGTTGAGTGAATGAACGACATCCTTACGTTGGAGTTGGGGTAAGGAGCTGATCTTGAACGGTGCTGAGATGTGCATAGTGACCCAGATACGCCATTTTCCTTGAGGGGAAGGTAGGGTGAAAGGCGGGGACTATTTTATGCTGCCTTCTGTCTCTTTTTGCATCGTTTCGTAACGGAGGGGGTGTAACCTGCGGGAATGTGTGTGATCCTTTATTACCGGAACCCGTAGGCGTCGATATTCCAAAAAAGATTTGTTGAACAGGGCGTATTCTTTCTTTGATCACCCACGTAAGTGATCAATGGTCTTTGAGCAGGGGTGGGCGAGGCGTATGTCTAACGTAAGAGGTCGCAGATTTTTGCTTTTCCTGTCGTTTATCCTCCTTCTCTGTAGTGGGCTTATTGTGCAGGTCGAGGTATCGTATAGTGTGGAGGAGTACGCGGAAGAGGTCTGTGTTGACCCAGCTCAGATTGGCTGGGTTCAGACCAATGATCCACCGGGTGGCAAAATATTGCGACTCATCCAAAATCCACAGCAGCATAACGAGTTATTTGTCCTCAGTGATACTGGGGACGTATACAAGTCGAGCGATAAGGGTGACACCTGGGCGGTTCTGGACGCGCTGAAAAACATCACGATATCGACTCTGGCGGTGTATAACGATATGGCGGTGTATAACGATATGTTATTCGTCGGCGGGAATGGACGGCTTTTCCGGTATGATCGGGACGGTAACCTCACACTCCTCCTCGCAGATACTTGGCATGAGGTGTTTGTGTCGGATGGAAAGCTTTTTGTGGTTCGTCAAGGCGATCGAAAATCCGTAGGGATCCTCTGCGCGGATTTAACGTCAGGGTCGTATGAGTGGCGGGACATATCGCCTTCCGAATCCGAATTAACGGATTTGGTGCTGCCACCGGAGGACACACGTTTCTGGTATGGTATGTTGATTAAGCACCTGGTCTCCCTGGACGAATGCATTTTGGCGAATCTCGTCATGGAATTGGTAGGTAGTGGAGACTATACGAATGGCCTCCTATATCGCTCAGAAGACGGTGGCGGAAGCTGGTCCAAAGCGAATCTGACCGTTCGAGAAGGCCTTATCGTCTCAAACATCGTTAGCTAGCTAGCTAGCTAGCAGAGCTTGCTAGATCCCATCAGAACCTTGTTGGTTATTCAGGCTTTTAAGTTGCCTCATCAGGTTTTCAATATCGTCTTGTCGGACTTCGAATTCGTGGCGATGGGGACAGAGCTGATGCAGCACCGCCTTTCGTTGGGTCTCGTCGTAGACTAAGGGGTATATTCGACATCCATCCGGTCGATGAGAATAGATCATGCATCCATCGGCTGAGAGAAAGACGCAGCGTCCGTCCTGGTTCTTCAGATGCCACTCGTTGCCCGACTTCACCGCGAAGTCTTCAAGGCAATGCCCCAACTCGAAGAGCCTCCTTATATCAACCTGAGAGAGTGGCATCTCCGTTTCGAGACAACATGTCACGCATTCATGGCTTACGCAGGGAATACCGCTCCTCAGCGGATGACGTTCCGTCATGTCAACTCCCTTCATTGATTTACACATATCATTATGAATCACCATCAATAAGCCTTTCAAGATCTAGCCCAAATCGTAGCTTTCTTTTGAACGAAAGATTGTTCGAGCGCTGTCGAGATCTTGATCCACGAGAAAGAGGTTTCGTTAACACCTGGAAAAGTACTTATTCTCAGTCTCGGAGACGCTGTTGCGAACGATTTACTGGGAGAAAATGGAGTGCGGGTAATCGTGGCGAAGGAGTCCTACTTCTTCCTCGTCCCAATGCGTCCACGTCTACCCGTCGCATCGGCCTCAGCTTTCGCCTTAGCCTAGCTCCGTGTATCTGCTTTCGCCGTTGGTCTCATGTTATTGTGGTGTCTTTCGCTGATCCTCGCGGATCGTTGAATCGCTCCACGGGACTACCTACTCGCCTCCAGAAATCGCTTTCCGTTGGCTTTCGATTCTACACCAGCACTCTTACCCGCATTACGTATTAATACGTAGATGCTATATGAAGCTTCCTTTCGCGTCCTCCACAAGATATGGGTGACAGGGCGCCGTTCTTTAACATTTATATGCTAAAAATGGAAATCCCTTTAACAAATACGTGTTAAAAACGAGGTGGTCTGGTAAAATAGTATAGCTAGCCCGCTCTTCCCTGTCAAGCAAGCCACCTCTTATTTCGTACGTCTCAACAGTTAAGAACGGAATAATCTTACTATATCAGGCTTATAACGTAGAAATATTTGATAAAATTATTTATATGTTAAGAAAACCAAAATCCTTTTTAATTCGCTTGACGTAAACTATGTCAAGTAACGGGTTGTCAGTGATGCTGTGATGGTGCCTGCAGAGGTCGATGAGGTCGATCTGCGGATCCTCTCCATGTTGCAGGAGAATGCTCGGACGCCTTTCACTAAAATCGCGCAGGAGTTGGGCGTCTCGGACGCCACGATTCACCTGCGGGTGAGGAAGATGGAGAACACGGGCGTCATTGCAAAGTACGATACCGTACTAAACGAGGAAAAGATGGGGAAACCCGTTTCGGCCTATGTCCTAGTACGCGTTGATCCCGGGACTGTTGAGGACGTCTGTAAACGGCTTCTAGAACTAGAGAAGGTTTACGAGATTTCGGAGATCCATGAACGCTACGATGTCCTCGTCAAGATTAGGGGAAGCGGCCTCGAAGAGGTTCGAGACATATTGATTCAGAAGATCCGGTCAATCCCTTCGGTCGTTGATAGTGAGACCTACATGGTCTTCAGGAGCTGGAAACGGGATCTGGGGATAAGGATAGAGGGCCTGAAAGAGCGGATGGCGGTAGAGAGCTGAGTCATGGTCAAAGAAGTGCGGATACGGGTTGCTGAAGCCAAGCAGCGTGATGCTGGACGAGGAGGAAAGGCCAGAATAGACGATACCGCCATGCTCGCTCTAAATCTGGCGGTAGGCGATATCGTCTCCATCAAAGGAAAGAGGGCGACAGCGGCTGTGGCTTGGCCAGCGTATCCGGAAGATCGGGACATAGACATCCTACGAATTGATGGATTACTGAGAAAGAACGCTGGGGCCTCGATAAACGATTACGTAGTCATCTCGAAGGCCGAGGTAAACGACGCAAGCGCCGTCACCTTAGCCTCGGTTGACATGCGTCTCAACGTGGACGAGGATTTCACAAAATTCGTGAAAGGGCGATTGTTGGACTTTCCTGTGGTCGAAGGCGACTCCGTATACGTAGTAATCTTGGGAAGCGTCATCCCTTTCAAAGCCATTCGGGTAAAGCCCAGTGGAATAGTGAAAATTGTCCCGTCCACCGAGCTGCAGGTCCTCGGAGAGCCTTCGGTCAGTGTTAAGGGGATGTCACGGGTGACGTACGAGGACGTGGGCGGGCTCTACGAGGAAGTTCGGAGGACGCGGGAGATGATCGAGTTGCCCCTCCGACACCCCGAGCTCTTCCAACGCCTTGGCATTGAGGCCCCGAGGGGGGTGCTCCTCTATGGCCCACCGGGCTGCGGCAAGACCCTTCTGGCCAAGGCCGTGGCCAATGAGTCGGAAGCCAACTTCTTTTCCATCAATGGTCCCGAGATCATGAGTAAATTCTATGGTGAGTCGGAAGAGAGACTGCGGGAAATCTTTGAGAAGGGCCAGAAAAACGCGCCCAGCATCATCTTCGTCGACGAGCTCGACGCCATCGCGCCCAAGCGGGAGGAGGTCACGGGCGAGG
>Ga0209427_10001359_pt1 | contig 28051 bp, 19 predicted proteins | sample DeeMarSWOR136_30_FD_187465 | JGI IMG/M metagenome (GOLD analysis project Ga0209427, IMG submission 187465) | Marine sediment microbial communities from White Oak River estuary, North Carolina - WOR-1-36_30 (SPAdes) (version 2) | ecosystem: Environmental > Aquatic > Marine > Intertidal zone >...
TGTAGGGGTTTGATTCATCAAACCCACCTTTTTTGTAAAATATTCTATACAATAAAACCTTTCAGAATTTTCAAGGCCTGATCGCAAATCAACCAAATTCTTGAATTCATAAATTGACATTGCACCAGCCATGCCTTATATATATTAAGGATGCACTTTTAATTACTCTTGTAATTATGAGGGGTGAAGGAGATGCCTCACTTCGCTGGGAACAGGCTCCCCAATCTTCTAAAAAAAGAAAGTTATAATTATTTTGAGGAATACAGTTATCGCCTCATATCGTGCCAAAAAACTGTGCCCCTCTAAATACAGCGGCCACACTCATGTTATTGTCGCAAAGACTCAAAAGAAGCTGGGAGCAGATGACCTAAAATTTTCTCCTTTATCGATAAGCGGACAGTATGAAAGAGAAAGATAGGACAAATAAACAGCTTGAGGATGAATTAGTAGATTTAGTCCAGGAAATCTCTGAATTGGAAATTTCCGAAACCAAGCTAAAGCGAGAGAAAGAAGAGAAAGAAAGACTTCTTGTCCAACTTATTCAATCAGTGAAAATGGCAGGAATCGAGAATCTGGCAAGTGGTATAGCCCATGAATTCAATAACCTGCTTCAAATAATGAAGGGGCATGTAGAATTTGCTCAAAGAACAAAGAAAGCAGAAGATATGGAAGAAGCTCTAGATATAGTTTTAAAAGCTTCTGATAAAATCGGAGATATTATCAAGGATTTATTAGCTTTTTCAAGAAAGGAGTCATTTGAAAAAGTACTGTGCGATATTACCGAGCCTTTAGAATCAGTGCTCTCGCTGACAGAGGAGAAATTCAAGGAGCGTAATATCGAAGTAGTCAGGAAATATGAAAAAACTTCTTCAGTGGAGGTGAATAAAGTAGAGATGCAGAGAGTATTTCTGAATATGGTTACGAATGCTCGAGATGCGATGCTAACTGAGGGAGGGATTTTGGAAATAGGTGTAAAGCAGGTTGGCGAAAATGTGGAAGTTAGTTTCATTGATACAGGAAAAGGGATAAAAGATGAAAATCTAAGGAGAGTATTCGAACCATTTTATACTACCCAGGTAGCGGTCGAAGAGGACAGCTGGCTCCAGGGTATAGGACTTGGTTTATCTGTTTCTTATAGGATTGTGAAGAGACACGGTGGAATAATCGAAGTTGAAAGTGAAATAGGGAAAGGGAGTACTTTCACTGTCAAGTTACCAGCGAAGGGAGAAAAGGCGGAAGAAAAACGCGAAGAGAGGAGAGACGTAGAAAAATCCGAACCTCTGAATATTCTGGTAGTGGATGATGAGGAAGACATATGCAAGATGTTTACGAAATGGTTATCATTGGACGGGCACAGAGCGAAATCTGCACTAAAGGGGCAGGAAGCCATTGATCTTGTTAAGAAAGATAGCTTTGATTTTGTGTTTTTAGATGTTGTAATGCCAGGAATTGCCAGTATTGATGTTCTTAAAGAAATAAAGAAGATATCTCCAGAGACGAAAGTAGTAATGATAACAGATACATTAATGGATAAGGCTTTAATGAATGAGCTAATACAAAAAGGCGCTTTAGGCTATCTCCAAAAGCCTTTCAAGATAGAAGACATAAAAGAAATAATCAGCTAGAAAATAATCAATTGTAAAAAAGGGGACAAAAAAGGGGATAGGCTACTTTTTTAACGGAAAAAGGATAGTGCCCGTTTTGTAGGGGCTTGATTCATCAAGCCCACCGCTGTGTTTTGTAGATATTTGATTTATCTTCTGTAGGGGTTTGATTTATCAAACCCACCTTGTGTTAAATCCAGGAAAACGTAATATAATCCCCTTCTTTTTTTTCATGAACCTTTAATCCACCAGGGGCAACTACTTAATAATTAACTTTAATCAAGCATAATCCTTTGGCTGGAACCGTAGGGCCGGCCAAGGATCGCTTTTTTTCTCTGAAAATTTCTTCAATCCTGCCGGGTGGCATTTTACTTTTTCCGATTTCAAGAAGTGTTCCCACCATGGTTCGCACCATGTATCTTAAAAATCCCTTGGCTTCAACTGTGTAGATAATTTCTTCGCCCTTTTTTTCTATTTCAGAACGCATAACTTTCCTTACTGAATTCTCTAGCCGGCTGGAGGAGAAAGCTCTGAAGTCTGCTTCTCTTGCGAAAAGAGGAGCTGCTTCTTTCATCAAGTTAACCTTAAGAGGAGAAGACCATTGGAGGGCATATCTTTGGAGAAAGGGACTGATGATCGGAGAATTTATTATTCTATACTCGTATATTTTTGATTTGGCCATTTTTCTTGCGTGAAAATCCATGTCCATTTTTTCCAGGGAATTAACTCTTACTTCGTCCGGAAGCAGGGAGTTTAAAGCCCGGATAAGTTCTTCATCTTTTAGGCTGAGATTCGCTTTGAAATTAGCCAATTGTTCTTGAGCATGAACCCCGGCATCTGTGCGTCCAGCACCGATGACATGGATTTTTTTTCGAGTGATCTTGGTCAATGATTCTTCAAGAACACCCTGGATTGTTCTTTTGTCAGGCTGGCGCTGCCAGCCATAGAAGTCAGTCCCATCATAACTTAAAGAGACCTTATAATTCCGCATCGTTTTTTATTGACGGAGTTGCTGAATTAGGAGGCAATCGGGAAATAATTTTTCAAAGCCAAATTCACCGCTTCTTCAGCGGATTCAGCCTTGATCACGCCTTCAATATCCCACGTCCCTAAGCCAATGATCTTTTTTCCGTATATGGATCCGTAGGCGATTTCGGTTAGGGTTCCGTATTGGCCATCGACGGCTATAATGACATCTGAGTTCATGGCGACGAGCGAATTTCTTCCATATCCCAATCCAGTGGCAATGGCAATATCTACGTAAGGATTTGCATCCTGAGGGGAATTTCCTGGAAGGATTCCTAAGGTCAATCCCCCAGCCTGTTTAGCTCCCCTCGAAGCTGCTTCCATTACTCCGCTGAGCCCTCCGCAGATTAGAATTGCCCCTTTCTCTGCAATCAATTGCCCGACTTTGAAAGCGACCTGGCGGGATTTCGTATCCGGTTTACTGCCTCCGATAACTCCAATCCTTATCTTTTTTTTCAGCTCCATCTTAAATTTTTCCTTCACTTTTTATAGATTATAACTTAATTAGCACAGAGCGTTTATCTTTTCAAACAAAAAGGCTAAGGCTATTTTATATTGACGCTTCTTTTCCCTCTAATTCTCGATTTTTCCTGGATTCCCCATTTTTTCATGATCCTTTGATATAACCTCTGGAATTTAACCGTCTTTAGAGGTGACCTGAAATGTTGTTTAAGATCGCGAGCACTTCTTTGATAGGAATTGATGCCTATTTGGTTGATGTTGAGGTAGATATCTCTTTTGGAATTCCAGGATTTATCACTGTAGGATTGCCAGATGCATCGGTGCGGGAGAGTAAAGAAAGAGTAAAGGCTGCAGTAAAGAATTGCGGCTATGAATTTCCCTCGCGAAAAATAACCATAAATTTAGCCCCGGCAGACAGGAGAAAAGAAGGCTCTGCTTTTGATCTTCCCATTTCTCTCGGCCTTCTTGCCCATTTGGACCTTTTTCCGCTGGAAAGGCTTGAGGATTATCTGTTTTTGGGAGAACTCGCTTTAGACGGAAGACTCAAGCCAGTGAAAGGAATTCTCTCCTCAACTGTTCTGGCAAAGAGCAAAGGTTTTAAGGGGATAGTCATTCCCGAGGAGAACGAGAAGGAGGCAGCCCTGGTGCAGGATATAGATATTTATGGCATGAAGAATTTAGTCCAAGTTGTCGAGCTGCTCAGGGATGCTGATAATATTTCTCCCTGCAGATATTCCTTGCAGGAACTTTTGCCTCAGCCTGAGTACGATGTAGATTTTCAAGAAATTAGGGGACAGCAGCATGTCAAGCGCGCCTTAGAAGTCGCAGCCGCTGGGTCACACAATATTCTTTTAATCGGCCCTCCTGGAGCTGGAAAAACAATGCTGGCCCGAAGATTATCCACCATACTGCCGCCTCTGACTTTTGATGAAATTATAGAAGTCACCCAAATCTTCAGTGTCTCGGGCCTTTTAAAGGGGAGAGGCGTCGTCGGGGAGAGGCCTTTTCGGGCACCCCATCACACAATCTCTGATGCGGGATTAATCGGAGGGGGTCTTATCCCCAAGCCCGGTGAAATAAGCCTTGCTCATCATGGTGTTTTGTTTCTTGATGAGCTTCCTGAATTCAAAAGGCGTGTGCTCGAGGACTTAAGGCAACCTGTTGAGGAAGGAAAGGTGACTGTTTCTCGCGCTTCTATGTCCATTACTTTTCCATCCTCTTTTATGCTGGTGGGGGCTATGAATCCATTCGAAGATGCTTACGGTGGTCTTTCTTCTTCTGATTTCAACTGGACTGATAGCCAGAGAAGCCGTTACTACTCCAGAATATCCGGGCCTCTATTAGATCGCATCGATATTCAGGCGGAAGTGCCGAGAGTGGAATTCAAGGACTTCATTTCCAAAGTTGAGGGCGAGAACTCTGCTGAGATAAGAAAACGAGTAATTCAAGCCAGAGAAAGGCAGCTTCAAAGATTCAAAGGGAAAAAAATCTACTGCAATTCTCAAATGGGAACCAGAGAAGTGAAAAAATACTGCCAGGTGGATGATCAGGGGAAGGAACTTCTGGAAATGGCTGTGAACCGCCTGGGATTCAGCGCCAGGGCATATACTCGGGCGTTGAAAGTTGCTCGCACAATCGCTGACCTAAGCAATGAAGAGAGCATCAGTCCCGTCCATGTTTCTGAGGCTATCCAGTACCGCACGATGGATAAATATTTCTAAAGATATTTTTTTCTCCTTGACTTTAATCTGAGATTCCCATTTTATTATCAGTCGGGATATTTATAGAGAACAGGGATTTTGCTAAAATCAATATGGAAAATTTTGATGAGTGAGGAGGCTGACATGAAAAAATGCTTTACTTTGGTTTTAGGTTTATTTTTCCTTTTTTCTTTTAATTTATTTTCTCAAAAAGAGAAAGAAGACCCGCTATTGATAAAGGTCAAACCTGCAAAACTTGTGCCTTTGAAAGAAGAAGCTTTCACCTGGCTCGAATCAAACACGGATGAGCTTGCCGAAATCAATGACAAGATATGGAATTTTGCAGAAGTTGCCATGGAGGAGTATGAATCTTCAGAACTTTTAGCCTCTTATTTGGAGAAGATGGGATTTGCTGTAACTCGTGGTGTGGCTGATATGCCCACTGCTTTTGTGGCTGTTTATGGTTCAGGAGAACCTGTTATCGGAATCCTCGCTGAGTATGATGCACTTCCTGGTCTTTCTCAGCAGGCAGTCCCTTACAAAAAGCCTGTTAAAGAAGGAGAGCCTGGTCATGGGTGCGGCCATAATATTTTCGGAACAGCCAGCACGGCTGCGGCTGGGGCCATGAAACAAGTCATGGAGAGAGGAAAAATCTCAGGAACAATTAAGCTTTTTGGCTGTCCAGCCGAGGAAACAGTTGTCGGAAAAGTTTTTATGGCCCGCGACGGGGTATTCGACGGGCTTTCCTGTTGTATTCAATGGCATCCAAGTTCGGAAAACGGTGTATCCTTGGATTCGAGCAATGCCATGAATTCGTTCAAGGTTGAATTTTTTGGAAAAACAGCCCACGCCGCTGGAGGTCCCTGGCATGCCCGGAGTGCGCTGGATGCTATAGAGCTAACCAACGTGGGATTGAATTATCTCCGTGAACATCTCAAGCCAACAGCCCGGATTCACTATGTTATCCTCAAAGGAGGAGGCGCTCCCAATGTTGTTCCTGACTATGCCCTGGCCTGGTATTATGTGCGGGATATCGACCGGGAAAGTGTTGAAAAAAATTTCGAGCGAGTCCTGAAAATAATAGAAGGGGCAGCAATGATGACTGAGACGTCCTATAAAATAAACTTCATAAGTGGAGTTCATGAGATGCTGCCGAGCCGTGCAGGCAATGAAATCATTTACAGCAATTTACTGCTTGTCGGTCCGCCGCAGTTTACAGAAGAAGAACAGACCTATGCCAAGAAGATCCAGAAGAATTTAGGAATTGAAGAAAAAGGCTTAAAAACAGAGATTGAGCCATTCAGACTTCCCGAGAGAAGCTGGGGAGGTGGCTCTACGGATGTGGCAGAAGTGAGCTGGCTTACTCCGACGACTTCTCTGGGAACCGCTATGGCGCCTGTGGGGGCCCCTTGGCATCACTGGGCTGAAGTGGCCTGTGGAGGAATGTCCATCGGCCATAAAAGCATGATAACGGCTGCTAAAGTCATGGCTGCATCAGGACTTGATTTTCTCACTCATCCTGAAATCATCAAGAAGATGAGAGCGGAGTGGACAGAAAAAAGAAAAGGCAAGGAATATAAATCTCCTTTGCCTCCAGAGTTAAAACCCCCGGTGAAGCCAAAAAAAAAGGAGTAGAAAAGAAATGGATCATAGAAGGTGGGCTTGATAAATCAAGCCCGTACAATATTCAGGAGGGATTATGAAAAAATCAGACGTTTTGATAATGCCGAGGAGAGAATTTATCGCCTCTGCGTCATTCCTAGTCCTTGGAACGCGGTTGTTTAGTATGTCTCCATTTTCATCACAATCTGTTCAAGCGACTCAAGAATTCAAGGAGGAGCTGACGCCCGAGGAACTCAAGTTTGTGGAAAGTTCCGTAATGGCTAAGGAATTGAAGAATTATTTTGGCAAGGGTTATAGTTGTGCCGAGTCCCTGTTGATGGTCTCGTTGAGGTTTCTGGAAAAACCAGAAGAACTGGTCTGGTTAGCGAGCGGATTCGGAGGAGGGTTGTACCATAAGGACCTTTGTGGATTTCTAACCTCTGGGATTATGGCGATTGGTCTTTCAGCCGGAATGTTGAAGAAGGAAAGAACAGAAGGGAAGGAATATTGCAAGCAGAAGGTTAAGGAATATTGGAAGTGGTGGGCTTCCATGGCACCGTTGCATTGCTCTGAAATCAGGAAGGAAGGTACGAGTTCTAAGGTGTGCCAGCGCCTTGGTCAACTGGCTGCAGTAAAAATAGAAGAATTGATAAAACCTCCAGAAGCTGTTTACTCTTAAACCTAATTAGGGAGTCAAAAATGAACAAGTTTAAAAACCTAATTTTAGTCACTTTAATTATCTTGAGTTTTGGCTATGTGACAGCTCAGGAAAAACAAAACCAGATTGGAGAAAAAGTAGAACCAATTGTTCAAGAGATTATGAAATCCTATGAACTGACGGGGCTGGCGATAGGCATTGTGAAAGATAATGAAATAGTGTATGCCAAGGGTTTTGGCGTGAAAAATATCGAAACAAAAGAGCCCATTACGACAAAATCATTATTCCACATGGCCTCGGTTTCTAAACCATTTTCTGCGACAGCCATCATGCAGTTTGTAGAACAAGGTAAAGTTGACCTTGATGATCCGGTAGTAAAGTACCTGCCTTATTTTAAAGTAGCCGATGAAAGATATAAGGAAATCACCATAAGGCAAATGCTAGGTCATATATCAGGGATGCCTGATGTGAGTAATTATCATTGGGATATGCCGGAATATGATGATGGTGCTCTAGAGCGGTACGTAAGAAGTTTGGCTGACGAAAAACTCATTGCTGCACCCGGTGAAAGATATTCATACAGTAACATGGCTTTTGAAGTGCTGGGGGACGTCATAGCGAAAGTTTCTGGGGTGTCATTCGAAGACTATGTGAAGAGGAATATTCTTGATCCTTTAGAAATGCATGAGAGCACTTTCCTTAAAAAAAAGGTTTCTCCCAAGTTGGCTACGACTCCACATGTCATGAGGCTGGAAACAGTTGTCAGCGATATTTATCCATACCATCGCGCCCATGCTCCAAGTTCTACTTTACATTCAAATGTTCTAGAAATGTGTAATTGGGCAATGGCCAACATGAACAAAGGCGCCTTCAAGGGGAGGAAAATATTAAAACCGGAAAGTTATAATATCCTATGGGAACCGGCTAAACTTAACAATGGAGAAACCGGACGTGCTGGGCTTAGTTGGTTTCTAAGAACTTACAGAGAAATTAAAACTGTTTCCCATGGAGGAGGTGATGTCGGATATAGAACATATTTTATTATGATGCTGGAAAAATCAATAGCTGGGGTTGTGCTCAGTAATTGTGATTTTGCACCGACAGGGGATATTACAATTGCAGCTTTGTTTACCATAATGGGGCTTGAGCCGCCCCCGATTCCAAAAACACCGATTAGAGCTATCATAAGTAAAACTATAGCTGAAAAAGGTATTGATGCAGCTATCAAGCAGTATAAAGAATTGAAAGAAAATCATCCTAAATCTTACAATTTTGGTCCGATGCAACTAAATAGCCTTGGTTATCAATTGCTTAGGATGGAGAGAGTTACAGATGCGATTGAAATCTTCAAATTAAATATAGAGGTTTATCCAAAGAATGCCAATTGCCACGACAGTCTTGGGGAGGCATATATGACTAACGGGGATAAAGAGAATGCCATAAAATATTATGAAAAAGCGTTGGAACTGGACCCTAAAATGGAGAGTGCTATCAGGGCGCTAAGAAAGCTGCGGGGAAAATGATTGATTATTGTTGAGCCTTATGTCCGATCAATATAAAGTGCGGATTTGATGAATCAAGCCCCTACATTAAATATAAGATTATATTTCATTCAAAAGTGCGGGTTTGATTAATTAAGTCCCTCAAGATATGGGGTCAGGTCTTGTATTTTGAGTCGGTGCATTAAGTAAATAATTTTTATAATTTAAATGTGGGCTTGATAAATCAAGCCCCTACAGTAGAATCAAACACATTCAATTATTTAGAGGGCTAGGGAGAGCGAATTTCAAGCTCTCCGAGTTTGACATTCCTTCGCAGCTCTCCATAAGGCCAGGGCCGCGGCGGCATTGGTCGTTTCTTACCAAACTTTTGCTCCGGATCAAAAGAAACCTCTATCCCCTCTGGCCTCTGTGAACAGACGAGCCATACAGATACTTTGCCTCTCCATCCATATTCTTTTTCGCTTTCTTTTAGATAATGGGGACTATCTCCATTATCTTCACTGACTGCGTGGGGAAAATGGGGCCAGGCCCCATTTTGTCCATTTTCTTTCTCTCTCTGGGCAATTATGATGCGGGAAGTATGTTTGCCGGGTCGAACATTGAACGTGTACCAGCCCCAGCAGTCCTTCTGCTGTTCAACCTTTAGCTCTACTTTTTCTCCGTCCAAAAATGCGGTGACTTCAGGTTCTATCTCGCCCTTTGATTCTCCAGACAGCTCAAGCAGAATAGCCAAAGTTGCCGTTTCTGCTGGTTGATGGAGGTCGAATTTTATGTCGATTTCAGGTTGTTTCTCTCGAGATGAGAGCTGAACAAAACCATGGCTCACAGTCTCGGGGAGACGCCTGGCCGGAATTGAGAGCTTGGAGGGCCTGATACTTTTGCCGCCGTACTTCACCGTTCGAACCATTTCCGGATTCAGCAATCGGGCTCCTTTTTGCGCATCATAATACTTCACAGCATAGTTGCTTTCACTTTCCTTGATTACTTCAAAAGTCACTCCAGCCAGCAGAGGTTCAGAGGCCTCCTCAACAGGATAAATTTCGTATAAGGCAGTTTCATATCCTTGAAGCGGTATTTCTAGCTTCAAGCCCGCTCTATACAGTTTGGGTGAGATTCGCCGCATTGGATACACTCGTTCCACAACTAAAGATGAAGCCCTTGGATCGAGACCAAGGGAAGGTGATAATGAGACCTTCAGAGTTTGAGGTTCGATAGAGGGATTCCTGGCAGCAATAATTCCGCAGTTTCCGGCAAAGTGGACATATCCGTAGGCCAGGCTTTCTCCTGGATCTCCGCCGATCATCTCTGTTGAGCGCAAAACTTCAAATCTATCTCTTGCCCAGCGAATGGATTCTCCCAGGGCGTTCCACTCGCCGTCTGTAAGCAAGTCAGGAGAAACGTACAACTCCCACATGGAAACACCGCGAGCAAAATATAGCAGGGCATTGTCCGTGAATTTATCTAATGGTTCTGCCTCTCCTCCCAGTTTCTGTAAATTCCCTTTGATGATTCCATGAGTCATCAGATTAGCGATCGGGAACCAGAAATCATTTTTCCCGTAATCTTCAAAGAGTACGTAATCGCGGTAAGTGATGGCTCCGTCACGCCGGCTTATCGATGGCACATTGGCATAGCCGTAATCGCTTCCCTGCATCCAGATCGTGTTGGCATACTTTACCCACCAGGGGCTCAGCCAGGTTCCTGAGGTGACATTCAAGAAAATGTTTTGATTTTCAGCACGCACAGACTGGCAGAGATCAATCACCGATTCCATGACAGCCCGGCGGGAATATATTCCGACAGGATGACCGTGGTCTGGTTCACTGCAGGAGAATTGGATTCCGTCCCACTTATAATAGCCCACGCTGTGGTTGCGGATTAAATCCAAGACCCTTTTCTTGAAGAGCTGGTGATATCGTTTCCCGGCCAGGCACAGCTGGTCCCTTGCTGCTTCGTAGCCGGGGATAACTTCGTACCCATGGTCACGCATCCACTCAACACGCCACGTTCTGTTTGAGTAGCCGCCTATAGGACCAAACCACATTCCAAGGTTTGTTCCTATTTCTTTTAAGGCGTCACTTACAGGCGCCAGGCCTCGTGGAAATTGCGACTTGCTTAATACCCAATCACTTTTGTAGACATCCCAGCCGTCGTCCAAAACAAAGGCATCCAGCTTTAATCCATGCTTTTCGACCATTTCTTTCTTGAAGGATTCGATAATACGAAGCAGGTTTTTATCATTCATGACATGGGCTGGACTTTTCACTATTTCAGGTGCCCTCACATCATACCAGCTGTTGTAAAGGAGAAACGGCTTTAGAGGTAAGACTCGAATCTGGTCCAGATACTTCCAGAACCAGAGTTTGACATGCGGATTCGGGGAGAGCCCTTCTACAACCCATTCGCTCTCTATCCAGGAACTTCCGATCCGCTCCCCTAATTCCTGCCCACAATGGAGAATTGTCTTTCCTTTCTCTAGCGGCTTCAGGGAATTTTCTGAAGTTGGGTATTCCAGTCCGAAAAAAGCACCTCCCTGCTTGTACTGCAGAGCCAGTGGCTGACCGAATCCTCCAGACTTAAGAACAGTCACATTTCCGAGAACAAAACCCCGGCAAGGCCAAATCCATCTTAGGAAATGGCGGCCTGATCTGGAATCGCGAACTTCTATTTTTCGCTTTATATAGAATGCATCCTGCTCCAGTCGATAAGTGATCCGCAGCTCCAAAGAACTGTTCAGTCCTTTGAAGAAAAGGTTCAGTTCTTTGCTGCCTCCAGGGAGCTCCTGGACCTTATGACGCAGAAGTTGAAAATCATGCTTGGAGAGCATTACGGGATTTTCTGCATTATTCACGTTCCCCGGTGCCTGCCACCCTGTCCACATAACATTCAGACCAAAATCAGCATCGGTATCGATCGAAAAGGGTCGAGTTTTATATTCTGCTAACCACTCCGGTTGTGCCTCAAGCCTGTCAGAACTGAGCTTCCCCTCCTCAAAAATTACGTAACATTTAACCTGCGAATTGCTCAATGAAAAAATCTGTTTGCCGCCTTCTTTTGTTTCTTCGAATACAACATCCAAGGATAAAATTGGCGAGACAAAAAATATCAATAGGGCAAGCGTAAAAAGGCAGTGCAATCTCGAGTTTTTCATATTAGTTCCAACCAATACCCGGAATCTTGCTGCGGGCAACGGCGGAAATCTTACCCATTGACCGAGCATACGGCCTGAGAATAAAGCTGTAGGAATATCCTTTGACCGGCAATCTATATTCGGGATGGGCTCGTGCCCGATCGCCCCAGCTTGTATCTCCGCCTACCCCCATCTGTTTATAATCCAGCTTCAATGTAACTAGGTCACGTTTTTTTACATGGTAGGTGTGTCTCTGCTGTTTTTCCGGCCCTGGATCAAAGTCTTCATCTATGAAAGGAAGAGCGCTGATGCTTAACAAAGGCAGGCCAACGGCAAGGAGCCCCGTACTCTTATCATTTGTTAAAGCGACCCAGCGGACATCTGTTTTGTTGCCGTTTTCTTGAGGCCGGATATAGGGATGATACTGGTCCATGACCTTTCCGCTGTAAACACCAACCGCAGCCCCTGTTTTCCTATCCCAGTAATTTTCGTGAGGCCCTCTGCCGTACCAAGATATGTTTTCAAACTCCGCAGGCAGGGTCATCTTCATTCCAAACCGGGGCATCTCAGGCAGATTGGTGTTCGCAGGCTCAAAACTGTTATTAATAATGATATCGCCGCTGCCAAAAATTCTATAAGTTGTGTAGTATTTTGCGGCCGCTGCGGGGAGCGTTGAAACAAGATTGATTTGAATCTCCTGAGCACTAATCTGTTCTGCTGTGAGCTTATCTGTGATTCTTTTATCTCCGGCTTCACGCCAGATCTCCAGCCGTCGGGGCATTCCCCAGCCAAAGTCATTATCCGTGGGCGCCCTCCAGAAATTCGGCATTGGTCCGGTTTTAATTAGCTCTGTACTTTGGAAGACATATGATGTTATTTCCCCGGTACTCTTGTCCACAACAATACTGAAATCCTTTCCCTTGATCTGGAAGGATTCTCCTTTTTTGTCGAGTGTCAATTCCGGCAGCCGGGATAAATCTATCTTTGGCCCGGGCTCATAAAAAGGTAATTTAAATTGCTCCCAGGCAACTTCATAACTTTTGGAAATGGGCGGCGCTTCATCCTTCAACGTAAAACTTAATTTAAGGAAGTACTCCACACCCGGTAAAGGTTTGATCTCAGGAAAGGGCAGGCTGATAGCTTTGGAATGATGTGGAGGAATATCCAACTGGGGAAATTTGCCCTCGGCAATTTGTTCTTCGTCGCCCATGATGGTCCACTTCATCTCGACTGTAGTGAGATTGGTAAAATCATACCTGTTAAAGATTTCAACCTCCCCTTTCTTCAAATCAACGGGCTTTACATTTATATACTGATAAACCTTTTTTACTTCCCATATATGAGGATGCAGCTTCCTGTCGGGAAAAACCAGTCCGTTGATGCAAAAATTCTTATCGCTGGGAGTACCGGGCGGCCCATAATCGCCTCCATAGGCCCAGAATTCCTCGCCCTCTTCGTTTGTTTTAAGCAAGCCCTGATCAACCCAATCCCAGATGAAACCACCCTGCAGTTCTTTGTGTTTATCAAAAAAATCCCAGTAATCCTGGAGATTGCCGACGCTGTTTCCCATAGCATGGGCGTATTCACACATGATAAGAGGGCGATTTTCTAGGCCCTTTTTGAGGTATTCTTCAAGATGCTGGACCGTACGATACATCGGGCAGACGATATCCGTGTGAGGACCTGTTAGGGCGCGTTCGTACTGAACGGGTCTGGATGGATCACGCTCTTTGATCCACTTGTATGTGGCATCGAAGTTTACACCGTCGCCCGCTTCATTCCCCAGAGACCAGATGATGATGCAGGGATGATTCTTATCCCTTTCAACCATGCTGATTGTCCGATCCAGGTGAGCCTCTTTCCATGCCGGGTTATTCCCGAGTGTTTTATCAGGATCATACCCCATGCCGTGAGACTCGATATTTGCCTCATCGACGACATAAAGTCCGTATTCATCGCAAATCTCGTACCATCGGGGGACGTTAGGATAATGGCTTGTTCGTACTGCGTTTATGTTGAATCTTTTCATTAACTGGATATCTTTCGTCATGTATTTTTCCGAGACGACGCGGCCGGTTTCTGGTTCGTGTTCATGGCGGTTAACACCCTTAATCAAGATAGGAACACCGTTAACCAGCAACTGGCCTCCTTTTATTTCTACTTTTCTGAATCCTGTTTTCGAGCCAACGACCTCAACTGTTTTTTCTTTATCATCCTTGAGAGAGAGGACCAGGGAGTAGAGGTTAGGAGTTTCAGCAGTCCATTTCAACGGATTTTCTATGGGTTGTTCAAAGAGGATTTCCTGCTCTTCGGACTCTCCGAGATTTAATTCTTTAACGAGCGGCGGAGTGAATACTGATTCATTTTGAGCATCAAAAAGCTCCATCTGTAGATAGTACTTGCCCGTTTCCTTTGCCAAATAATTTTTTACCTTGACCGCAACCTTCAGGCGCCCATCTATGTAGTTCTCATCCAGGTCTGCTAGGACAGAAAAGTCGCGAATACAAACATTCGGAGCGGAGAAGAGAAATACATCGCGCTCAATGCCGCTTATTTTCCAGTAGTCCTGGTCTTCGAGATAGCTTCCGTCACTGAATCGGTAGACTTCCACCGCCAACGAGTTTTTTCCTTGGCGCAGATATTTGGTAATGTTAAATTCAGCAGGAGTTTTGCTTCCCTGGCTGTAGCCCACTTCTTTCCCGTTAACCCAGACATACATCGCAGATTTTATGCCGCCGAAGTGGAGGAAAACCTGACTGTTGTCCCAGTTTTCCGGGATCGTAAAGTTTCTTCTGTAGGAGCCTACCGGATTGTTATCATGAGGGATATGGGGTGGATTGGCCGGAAAAAGATAATCGGTGTTTGTATATATAGGTATGCCAAAACCCTGCAGTTCCCAATTGCCTGGCACGACAATATCATTCCACTTTTTAACATCAAAATTATCTTTGTAGAAATTGACCGGACGCTCGGAGGGTTTTCTGACCCAGTTGAATTTCCAGGTTCCGTTAAGAGAAAGATAATACCGCGATTGAGAAGGATTGTTTTTTAAGGCTGTCTCACTATCAGCGTAGGGAATATATGTGCAGTGGGCAGGTTCCTTGTTCCTTCCGATCATCGCCGGGTTTTCCCAGTCATTGACTTTATTTCCTTTTGCTTTTTGTTCAAGAGGCTCTTTTTCGCTGTTCTTATAGGCAGCAGAAATATATAGGGCAACAAAGATTAAAATTAGGATTAAACTGATTTTTTTCATATTTTCCTTCTTTTTAGGATAACCTTTTTTCCTCAGAATCAAATTTTATATAAAATGAAGTTAAATGCAATGGGGTCAGGTCTTGCTTTTTGCTTTTTCTAATACAAACGCAATTTACAATATTAGATTGGATTGCGATCAACCCTGCTCTTTTTATAAATGGGCAGGGGAACATGGCGAAACCTGACCCTGAAGATAGGAGATATCTGTATTGTTTTCCTCCTTGTAATGAAATTTTAGTTCTCTTGTATGAAATTTTTGTGAAATTTCTATGATAAGCAAAAAGCAAGACCTGACCTCACTAGGAGATTGACAGCCTTAGAGCATAAATGTAAACTTGAAAAATTCTCGATTTCAAAAAGGAGATTGCGATGGGGATTTATAAAGATCTTGAAGGTAAAAGGGTTGTGGTCACTGGTGCAGCAAGCGGAATAGGTCTGGCAACGGCAAAAAGATTTATTTCAGAAGGAGCCAGGATTTTTATCCTTGATTGGGATAAAAAAGCCCTGGATAAAACAACGGCTGAAAATCCAAAATTAAGTGGGAGCGCACTCGGAGATGTCAGCAATCCCGATGATGTAAAGAAAGCGTTCTCCGAGGTAGATGAAATTCTTGGAGGGATTGATGTACTCGTTTCCAACGCAGGAATAAGCTTGCGTAAACCATTCTTAGCTATTGAGTATGAAGAATGGTCAAAAATTCTTAAAGTTAATTTAGACGGAATGTTCCTCTGTGCTCAGGAAGCCATAAAGAGGATGAAGAAACAAAAGTCAGGTGTAGTTTTATTCACAGCTTCTACGAACGGGATGGAGGGGCACCCTCTTTATGCTGCTTATAATGCATCAAAAGCAGGAGTTATACTGCTGGCAAAGACTTTGGCCCTGGAGTTTGCTCCATGGCTAAGAGTAAACGCTGTTTGCCCGGGATATGTTCTTACCCCGATGCAGAAACTCGAATACACAGAGGAAACGCTTGATGCCTTAAACGCAGAGATCCCTTTGAATCGTCTCGCCACACCAGAAGAGATCGCTGGGTTATTTGCGTTTTTAGCGTCTAAAGAAGCTTCTTTTATCACCGGACAAGCGATACCGATCGATGGCGGTGAAACTTCGGGGCAGTTCCTAAAAAATTTAGATGAATAATTTAAGAAAAAGAATCCAACCTTATGATACTTGGAGGTTTTAGCCATGAACACTGACTCAAAAGCTTTGGAGCTCTTTTCTCTGGAGGGGAAAGTTGCCTTGATTACAGGAGCAGCCTCGGGGATTGGTCTGGCAGCAGCAAGACTGTTAGCAGAAATGGGCGCCAGCATCGCTCTGGTTGACATCAATGAACCTAAGGGAAAAGAGGCCGCTGAAGAGATTAAAAGCCTTGGGAAGAAAGCAAAATTTTTCCGGTGCGATGTTACCTCAGATTCTGACTGTAAAAAAACAACCGAGGATGTTTATCGAGAATTTGGGAAGATAGACATTTTATTTAATAATGCCGGAGTGACAAGGCGCAAAAATATAGTTGAGTTAAGTGAAGAAGAGTGGGATTTAGTTTTAAACGTGAACTTAAAAGCTATATATTTGCTTTCTCGCCATGTGATTCCTCGTATGATTGATGACGGTGGAGGAAGCATAATCAATACCGGTTCAGGCTGGGGGCTTAAAGGCGGTCCAAACGCTGCGGCCTATTGTGCGGCCAAAGGTGGAACCGTAAACCTGACTCGGGCGATGGCCATTGATCATGGAAGACAGGGCATTCGTGTCAATTGTGTTTGCCCTGGGGATACAGACACTGAGCTCCTGCATGATGAAGCGGTTCAATTAGGAGTGGGTGACGCTGAATTTATAAAAGCTGCGGCAGACCGCCCACTGCATCGTGTTGGTCTTCCCGAAGACATCGCCAATGCCGTTCTCTATTTTGCTAGCGATACGTCGAGTTGGGTGACAGGGTCGGTTTTAGTCGTTGACGGCGGTGGATTGGCCTGAACATAAAGTTATCGAAAGTTTTTATGAGTCATTCAGAAGCGGCAATAATCGGAGGATTATCATGAAAAAAAGTGAGAAAATGGTGCATCCTTACATTCCCAATTCTGCACCAAAAGTAAAAGCAAAAATGCTGGAGGAGATAGGGGTAAAGGATGTTGATGAACTTTATAAGGATATACCCAAGAACTTGAGGTTAAAAAGGGAGATGGATTTGCCTCAAGCGTTACCCTCTGAGTATGCTTTAAAGCGCCATGTAGAAAAAGTTCTTTCTAAAAACCAGACTTGTCAAGAAAACATCAGTTTTTTAGGGGGAGGATGCTGGCAGCACTATGTTCCGGCTATCTGTGATGAGATCAATCAACGTTCAGAATTTCTAACAGCTTATGCAGGGGAGCCGTACGAAGACCATGGAAGATTTCAGGCTCTTTTTGAATATGAAAGTTTGATGGCAGAACTTTTAGATATGGATGTGGTTAACGTGCCGACATATGATTGGTGCCAGGCTTCAAGTACCGCTCTAAGGATGGCAGCCAGAATTGCCGGGCGCAGTGAAATACTTATATCAGATACGATATCTCCTGAAAGGCTTTTAACTATAAAGAATTACTGTACGCCTGTCCTTGCCGTTCAAATGGTAAAGCATTGTCCTGATACCGGGCTCGTAGACCTTGATGATTTGAGAGCGAAAATGTCTCCAGATACTGCCGGCATATATTTTGAGAACCCGTCCTATCTGGGATCTATCGAGCATCAGGGGAAGGATATATCTGATATCGCCCATGAAAGAGGAGCTTTAAGCGTAGTCGGTGTTGATCCGGTCTCTTTAGGAGTCATTATCCCTCCTTCTAATTATGGTGCCGATATTGTTTGTGGTGATATTCAAGGACTCGGAGTTCATATGAATTATGGCGGTGGTCACGGAGGATTCATAGCTACCCGCGATGAAGAAAGATTTGTGATGGAATACCCGTCTCGTCTGTTCGGGATAACAAAAACGTCTGTTGAAGGTGAATACGGATTTGGTGATGTAGCCTATGAAAGAACATCCTTCGCAGTCAGGGAGGAGGGCAAAGAATTTGTCGGGACTCATGCAGCATTATGGGGTATTACGGCTGCTGTGTATTTATCCCTCATGGGTCCTGAAGGAATGCAGGAGTTAGGAAAGACAATCATGCAAAGGTCTCAGTATGCCATGAAGAAACTGTCAGAAATTAAGGGTGTTAAAGCACCTTTATTCGATTCACCCCATTTTAAAGAGTTTGTAGTCAGTTTCAGGGATACGCGAATGACGGTCGAAGACATTAATAAATCGCTGCTTGAGCAGGGCATCTTCGGAGGCAAAGACATTTCTATGGAATTTCCTGAACTTGGAAATTGCGCGCTTTATTGCGTGACCGAGGTTCACACCAAGGACGATATTGATCGTCTGGTTCATGCCTTGAAAGATTGCTTGAGATAGAGATTGAAAACTTTGGATATCATAAGATTGGATATCATAAGAAAGGAAGGGATTGGCCATGAGTAAAGATAAAAAAACAAGAGTAAGAAATTTTCATCAAGCCAAATGGGATGAGCCAATAATTTTTGAATTAAACACAGAAGGAGAAAGGGGCATCGTGATCCCTGAGGTAGAAAAAGAAATCGAAGATATGGTCGGTGATGGAATATCTAAATTGCCAGAAAACATGGCAAGAAAAAAAGCTCCCGCGCTCCCTGAAATATCTCAAATGAGAGTGCTAAAACATTTCATTCGCTTATCTCAACATTGCCTTGGAGCGGATTTAAACGTTGATTTGGGGCAGGGAACCTGCACGATGAAATACAGCCCAAAAATAAACGAGGTTTTAGCCCGTTCTCCTAAAGTCGCAGAAGTTCATCCCCTTCAAGATGTGAATACTGCTCAAGGCGCGCTGGAAATAATATACAAATTGGATACATTCCTTCAAGAGATTTCAGGGATGAAAAAATTTACTATGCAGCCTGGAGGAGGTTCTTCGGCAATTCTAGCTATGGCTTCCATTATCTACGTTTATCACGAATCCAGGGGAGAAGCAGATAAGCGAGACGAGATAATCACCACCATTTTCTCTCATCCCTCGGATGCTGCAGCGGCAGCAGTAAAAGGATATAAAGTGATTACCCTCTATCAAAATGAAGACGGGCTACCTGATGTCGAGGCTCTGAAAAAAGCAGTTTCCGAGCGAACCGCAGGGTTATTAATAACGAATCCAGAGGATACTGGAATTTTCAACCCTAAAATAGAAGAGTTTGTTAAGTTAGTTCATGAGGCAGGAGGATTATGCGGGTATGACCAGGCCAATGCGAACGGAATATTAGGCATTACAAGAGCAAGCAAAGCTGGTTTTGATCTTTGTTTCTTTAATCTGCACAAAACTTTTTCTTCTCCCCATGGCTGCGGTGGACCTGCAACAGGGGCGCTCGGAGTAACAGAAGAGCTTATAACCTATTTGCCAGTCCCAATAGTGGAATTTGATGGTGACAGATACTTTTTAAATTACAATCTTCCTAACACTATCGGTAAAGTAAGAGCATTCTACGGAGTTTTCCCTGCAGTTTTAAGAGCATATTCATGGATAATGAGCTTGGGAGCTGAGGGGCTCAAAGAAGCTGCAAACGTAGCTGTGTTAAACAATAATTATATCTTGGAGAAAATAAAGAAGATAAAAGGCGCCAGTGCGCCTTATGCCGAAGGAAGACATCGCATAGAGCAAGTAAGGTATAGCTGGGAGACACTCACCAAAGAGACAGGAGTAACCACAGAAGATGTGGCTTACAGGATGGCTGATTTTGGTTTCCATTTATGGTCGAGCCATCATCCGTTTATAGTTCCAGAACCGTTCACGATCGAGCCGACTGAATCTTACTCGAAGGACGAGATTGATGAATATATCGCTGGTCTGGAGAAAATCGTCGGCGAAGCATACGAAGATCCTGATAAAGTGAAAAACGCTCCGTACAACAGTGTTGTCCACAAAATTGACCATAGCACTTTGGACGATCCTGAAAAGTGGGCTATAACCTGGAGGGCTTACCTAAAAAAACACAAGAAAAAATAACCGAGGCTTGTCGCATTTGAAAAAATTTGGGCTGATTGTTAATCCTATCGCCGGAATGGGGGGACGGGTCGGTCTGAAAGGAACAGATGGTTTAGATATTCTGCAAAAGGCCGTAAAACTGGGGGCAAAACCTCAATCTCAGAACCGGACGATAGAAGCCCTCAAAAAACTCAAGCCACTCAAAGATAGGATAGAATTAATAACCTATCCCGATAAAATGGGCGAAAAAGCAGCCACACGCTGTGGCTTTTCCCCTGATGTCATCGGGACCATAAAAGGCCCAACCACTACTGCTTCGGATACCAGAAAAGCGGCAAAAGAAATGCTGGATTTAGGCGTAGATCTGCTGCTTTTTGCCGGAGGAGATGGGACGGCAAGAGATATATACACTGCTGTTGGCGATTCAATGGTAGTTCTAGGAATACCCACAGGGGTTAAGATTCATTCTGCCGTGTATGCCTGTAATCCAACGAGGGCAGGGGAGTTGGCGGTTTTATTTCTTCAGGACAAGGCAAAAAATATCCTGGAAGCGGAAGTGATGGACATCGACGAAGAGGATTATAGGAAAGGAAGATTACGAGCTGAGTTATGCGGGTATTTAAAAATACCTTTTGAGAGAAGATATCTTCAGAGAGCAAAAGCAGGGAGCTCTGTTAGCGAACAATATTCTCAGGAAGCAATCGCGCATGACGTTACAGAAAATATGTCTGATGAGTTTTATTATATCGTCGGACCCGGAACTACTACCAGGGCAATAATGGATAAGCTCAATTTGAAGAATACCTTATTAGGAATAGACCTTATTCATAAGAAAAAGCTTGTCGGCAAAGATTTGAATGAGGCAGATTTACTCGGGAAAATTAAGGGGAAAAAGACTAAGCTGATCGTTACACCCATCGGCGGCCAGGGCTATCTATTCGGAAGAGGGAATCAGCAACTAAGCCCGGAAGTCATTAAGCATGTCGGAAAAGACAATCTAATCATAGTAGCTACAAAACATAAAATAAATTCCTTATATGGTCGTCCCTTACTGGTCGATACAGGGGATGGGGCAACCGATCGACTGTTAAATGATTATTTTAAGGTTATAACCGGTCATCGAGAAGCTATAATCTATAAAGCAACATATTAGGTCCCCTTGAGCTCAAGAATTTGTTCGAACCAGACTGTATTCAATCCTTAGTCTATGGCTTTGTCCCAAAGTTGCTTGGTATTAGAGGACGCATTTATTTTTCCATTTGCTATTATTAGGAACAGACAAGGTTCTTCTCTTGTCATTGCGAGCGACCATAGGGAGCGTGGCAATCTCAACATGTTTATAATATGAGATTGCTTCGTCACTTCGTTCCTCGCAATGACATGGCATCAAGTAACTTTGGGACAACGCTTAATCTTTACAAATTCATAACTTTTTTAAGGGCGGAGATAAAGGCATTATTTTCTTCGGGGAAGCCCATGGTTATGCGTAGATAGTCAGGCATCTGCCAGTCTTCACCTTTGCGAACAAACACATTTTTTGAGGCCAGTTTTTTTATAGCTACCTTTGAAGCCATATTCACTTTGACCATTAAGAACGGGGTTGTGCTGGGAATGTATTTTAAGCCCAAGGAATCAAACTGATTATAGAAATATTCTTGGCCCTCCTTGACAAGTTCCTTGTATTTCTGGACGTGTTTTTCATCTTCAAGTGAGGCAACTCCCCCGGCAAAGACTGCCTGGTTAATCCCCAAATTCCCGAAACCGAATGCCCTGAGTTCTTTGATGATTGATGGATCGGCGATGGCATAACCCAGTCGCATGCCCGCCAGGCCATAGACCTTGGAAAAGGTTCGGCTGACAATCACCTTGTATCCCTGCTTAATCAGGTTTATCCCGTCTCTTCCCTGTTTATCTTCGAGGAAGTGGGAATAGGCCTCGTCGATGAAAACAATTATAGTCTTAGGAAGGGATACACAGAAGTCTTGAATTGCCTCGAAGTCGTGGCGAGTGCCAGTAGGATTGTTCGGGTTGACAAGGTAAACCATCTTTGTCTTCGGAGTCATAGCTTTTTTTAAGGACTGGAGATCAAAATAGAAATTCTTGTCGAGGGGAATCTCGTTGACGCTTGCCCCAATTTTCTTCGCTTCCCTGGGTAAAGTTTTAAATGTTTGCAGGGCTGTTACGAGTTCACCGCCATCGCGGAGGAATGCCCAGGGGGCTATTCTTAAAAATTCTGTAGAGCCGCAGCCTGCAAGAACCATATCTGTGGAGACTCCATGGTAGGAGGCCAATTCTTTTGTAAGCTGGGTGGCGCGGGTATAACGGTGACCCTCAGAGAGGCCTTTTTCCATAGCCTTTATGGCGATGGGAGAAGGGCCATATGGATTTTCATTTGCATTCAGTCGAATGGCTCCCTCAGGATAACCCCAGTCAATCTTTTTCTCAGCGAGAGGGGCGGTTCTTGAAGGATGAGCCCAGGGATAATTGCTGAGGGGAAGGACTGCGGCACCGGCTGCAAGGCTTCCCATAAAAGTTCTTCTGGATATTTTCAAGTTTGCCATGAGTCTTTCTCCTTTCTAAACAAATATCATTTGGAGAAGGGGATTTAATCCAATCAATATTTTGTATGTTTTACAGGAATTTGCCTTTTTTGGCTGTAACAAGTTGAAACAAGTCTTTCTATTTGCTTGGATTTCAGCCCCTAACACGTTTAGGACATATACATCAGGAATGAACGAATGTCAAACTTAGTCCTCGCCTTGTCAAGGCAAAGTGAAAATGTCCGCTTCTTAGCAACGTAAAAATGTCCGGTTTGACTTTCATCTAGATAATTCTTTCTAAGTATCAGTTGTCGTGGAGGTAAGGAAAAAAGAAAAGAAAAGAGGATAGTGGGGTCAGCCCTTATCAAAATGAAGCTTGAAAAATCGATGGCTTAAAAGTTTTTCTCTCCAATAGAAAGGCCTGACCCCAACTAAGTATATGAAGGAGGTTAAGGAGAAGGAGTTTCACTTCTTCTTTCAAACTTATCCCTCTTGAACCACAATTGCCCCATCCTTGGCTACAATTTTCCCGTTCTTTATGACATGTTTTAAAGGATTAATTCCCAAGTGATAGATAAGGGTGGGATAATTGGGAGCATCCCATAAAACAATGTCCATTTTTTTCCCGACTTCAAGACTTCCCACCTCTGCCTGCTTTGCCAGAGCATAGGCAGCATTGGCCGTTGAGGCATTGATGGCTTCTTCTATGCTCATCTTCAGGGTAAAGACAGCAAGCTGGAGGACAAAAAGCATGGATTCTGTCATCGAACTTCCGGGATTAAAATCCGAAGCTATGGCGACGATAGCACCTTCTTCGATGAGTCTTCGGGCGGGCGCTTTTTTCTCATGCATGAGGAAGAAAGAGACTGCAGGGAGCAGGGTAGCTGCTGTTTGGCTTCGGGCGAGTTCCTGAATTCCTTCCTCAGTGATGTTGATGAGATGGTCAGCAGAGGTGGCTTCCTCCTCTGCGGCCAGCTTTGCTCCTCCTAAGGGTGAGAATTCGTCGGCATGGATCTTGATTTTAAACCGCGCAGCTTTGGCGGCTCTGACTAATTTTCTTGTCTCTTCAAGGGAGAAAACTCCTTCCTCACAGAAGACGTCAAAGAAATCGGCCAAATTTTTGGCTTTAACTTCGGGAAGGATTTTTTGGGTGAGAAGGTCGATGTAATCGTCTTTTCGAGACCTGTATTCTTCTGGGACTTCATGGGCGCCCATGAAAGTGGAGACGATATCGATGGGATGGATTCTGTTCAGCTCTTCGAGCGTTTCAAGCTGTTTTATCTCGTCTTCAAGGTTCAAGCCGTAGCCGCTCTTGGCTTCGGCGGTCGTAGTTCCCAAAAGAAGCATACTATCGAGGCGATTAAGAGAGAGGGAGAGGAGATCTTTCTTGGAAGCTTGACGGGTTGCTTTCACTGTTGTCTGAATCCCTAAACCTTGTTCTGCCAACTCTTGGTACGAGTAGCCTTTAAGACGGAGAACAAATTCTTCCTCCCTAGTTCCAGCAAAAGGGAGGTGTGTGTGAGAGTCAACAAAGCCCGGAAGTGCGACCAGACCAGTTCCATCGATACATGTGCCATCTTCTTCCAATCGAACTTCTTCTTTGAATTTTTTCTCCTCTCCCAAGAAAATAATCTTTCCTTTATAGGATGCGATGCAGGCTTTCTCCAGAAGCCCGACATCTTGCAGGGCGACAGCTCTCTTGGGTATCTGCCCCCTGCAGGTAAGCAGTTGCTTGCAGTTGACAACTGCAAGGTCAGCTGACTTCACGAGGTATTTTCCTCATTGGTGTTTGTTTGTTTTTTCTGATGAAAGAGGGCGTCTCGTAAGGTTCCCATTGCTTTTCCCAAGCCGGCCTGTTCCAGAGAACCTCGCTTCCCTTTGGCTCGAATAAATAAGGGGGTGTATCGCTCTGCGCTTTAGGAGGAGGAGCTTCTTGGGCAATGGAAGAGAGGTCTGGTTGGGGTGCAATTGCCCTCCGCGGTGCAAGCCCAAAACCTGTAGCGATGACAGTTACTTTAGCCATTTCTTTCATACTTTCGTCGATCACCGTGCCAAAAATGATATTGGCTTCTGGATGAGCCAGGCTGTGGATAAGCTGCGAGGCTTTAGAGACTTCGTGAAGGGTGAGATCTCTGCCGCCGGTTATATTGATCAGGACTCCTTGAGCTCCCTCGATCGAGGTATCAACCAGAAGAGGACTTGATATTGCCTTTTGGGCAGCATCCACGGCTCTGTTTTCGCCGGATGCTAATCCTGTCCCCATGAAGGCCATACCCATGCCTTTCATTATTGATTTGACATCGGCAAAGTCCAGGTTTATCAGTCCTGGCTTGGTGATGAGATCAGAAATTCCCTGGGCTGCCTGCCGTAAGATGTCGTCAGCCATTTTGAAGGCATCCTGGATAGAAGTATCCAGCGTAACTGTCTCGAGCAGCCTTTCATTCGGTATGGAAATAACTGTGTCGACAGCAGTTTTTAATTCGGCCAAGCCTTCTTCTGCCTGTTTTGCTCTGATTTTTCCCTCAAACTGAAAGGGAAGGGTCACTATGGCAATCGCCAGGATGTCCATTTCTGAGGCGAGATTAGCCAGGATCGGAGTCGCTCCTGTCCCTGTGCCTCCTCCTAAGCCAGCGGTCAGAAAGACCATATCTGAATCTTCAAGGATACTGACTAATTTTTCCGTATCTTCCATGGCAGCCTGTTTTCCGACATCCGGCCTTCCTCCGGACCCCAGTCCTTTCGTAAGCTGCTCTCCTATTTGAACCTTAGTCCTTGCCTTGGTGCTGTTGAGCGCTTGAAGGTCTGTATTGACTGTGATAAATTTCACTCCTTCGATTCCTGCTTCAATCATCCTGTTTATGGCGTTTCCACCGCCTCCACCGATCCCAACAACTTTTATTTTGGCCCCATAGAGTTCTTCTACTAAACGAAATTTTAATTTACTTTTTATTTCTTCACTCATTCTTACCTCCTATGCCTCTTTGAGCCAATCCTTAAATTTGACCCAAAGACTTCTTTTTCTATCCTTAGATAGGGTTTTTTCTTTCCACTGGTCATACCCGAACAGGATAAGACCAACCGAGGCGGCATAATCTGGGGTGTTGACTCTCTCTGCCAACCCTCCTATGCCGCTTGGATCGCCGCGCCGCACGGGCAAATCAAAAATTTCCTCTGCGACTTCTTCCAGTCCTTCCAGCAGCGCTGTTCCGCCCGTGAGGACTATTCCAGAATTAAGAGATTTCTCGTATCCCATCCTTTTGATATCATTATCGACCAAACGGAAGATCTCCTCTGCTCGGGGTTGAATGATATCAGCCAATAACTGCCTGGATAGTATACGAGGCTTTTTCCCTCTGCCTACTGAGGGGACTTCAATAGTATCCTGCTCGTCCAACATGGGACTGGATACACAGCCAAATTTCTTCTTTATCTTTTCTGCTTCAGGGATTGGTGTCCGGAGTCCGACAGCGATGTCATTGGTGAAATTGTCTCCTCCGATCGGGATTATGGATGTGTACCACAAGCTTCCTCGTTCAAAAATGGCTATTTCTGTTGTTCCTCCGCCCATATCGATCATGCCCACTCCAAGCTCCATTTCGTCGTGGGTAAGGATAGAACTGCTGGCTGCGATCTGGTTGAGAACAATTCGCTCTATTTCAATTCCAGCTCTTTCGATGCATGTTTTAAGGTTTTGAACAGAAGTCGTTGCGCTGGTTACGATGTGAACATTGACTTCGAGTTTTATTCCGCTCATGCCGAGTGGGTCTTTTATTCCATCTTGCTCATCAACAACAAATTCTTGAGGGATAATGTGGATGATTTCTCTGTCAGGGGGGATGGAGACAGCCTTGGATTGGTCGATAACGCGTTCTATGTCTTCTGGGGTGATCTCTTTGTTTTTACCCGAGACTGCGATAACTCCTCTGCTGTTAAAACTTTTTATATGAGCGCCAGAAATTCCAACAAAGGCTTTATCTATTTCGACTCCCGCCATAAGCTCTGCCTCTTCCTGGGCCTTTTTGATTGCATTAACCGTGGCTTCCAAGTTGACCACAACTCCTTTTCTAAGTCCTCTGGAGTCGGTGGTGCCTATGCCTATAATCTCGATTTTTTTATCCTCTGTGATCTCGCCGATAATAGCCGCAGTTTTTTTTGTCCCTATGTCAAGTCCGACAATATAGTTATTTTTAGGCATTAGTTTGCCTCCCTCTTAGACTTGGGAATGACTGACCGGTACGGATTTTTCTTGGGTTTGATGATGAGCCGATCAGGGAAGCGGAGGTCAGCATATTCAAGGTTTCCGAACTTTCCTAATCTAGCGCTGTATTTTTGGAACGCTTTAAGTTTCTGGGAAAACTGATCATTGCCAAGAATGAGCTTTGTTTTTTTCCCTTTAAGTTGAACAGTAATATTTTTGTATTCACTCAGGTCCAGAACCTCAAGCTGCTCTTTCTCCGATGGAGATATGCTGCGAAGACATTCCCAGGCTAATTCTAGTTTTTCCTTATAGTCTTTTTGAAAATTATTCGAATCGACGAGAAGGGGTAGATCTAATTTTTCTCTTGACTTGATTCTCTCGAGATGAATACCTTCTTCGTCAATAAGATAAAGATTTTCTCTTTTCAACAGAGCGAGGGGCGTTCTATCTTTTATTTCGATCTTTAGAGTAGAGGGTAAAATTTTCCTTATGCGGACTTCTTTAACCCATCTGTGAGCTGCCAATGCCTCCTGAAGACGCCCGATATCGAAAAGAAGTATATTTCCCGCGTTTATATTTTCTAAATTTTTTTGGATTTCCTGTTTCACCTCAGGATTGCGGCAAACGATTATCATATCTTTTACTTCCAGATTATCCCATGAAATCAGGAAAAGATAAGATTTCTGGACAGTATAGAAAATCCCGCCTATAAGAATGAGATAGAAAAAGATATGCCTGAATTTGAGCTTCGCTTTTTTCTGGACTTTTTTGGTCTTTGTTTTCCCTTTGCCTCGCTGGAACTGCATATGATGGGAAAAGAAGGGCTCTGCTCTTGTCTTTAAAGGCGGATTAAGGTGAGAAGCCACTGTTATCCTCTTTCCTCCAGGATTTTTATAATATCCGGAATAATCTGGTAGATGTTTCCAGCTCCAAGGACAAGAATCAAATCCCCGCTCTGAGCAATTTTGCCTATGAGCGGGGGGATATTTTTCATATTATGTTCAAAAAAGACGTTTTTATGCCTGGACTTCTCGATTTCCCGAAAAAGAAGTCTGCCAGAGACTCCGGCAATGGGTTTTTCTCCTGCCGCGTATATTTCTGTGGTGATAAGAACATCGGCGTCGTTGAAGGATGCGGCAAAGCTTTTCATCAGAATGGAGAGGCGGGAGAAGCGATGAGGCTGAAAAACAACAATCCGCCTCCGTTTCCAGCCTCTCCTGGCCGCCTCCAAGGTGGCCATTACTTCTGTTGGGTGATGGGCATAATCATCGATGATCATGATATCATTGACTTCTTTCCTTAATTCAAAACGGCGGCCGGCGCCTTTATAGCTCTCCAGAGACT
>Ga0209427_10001360_pt1 | contig 28032 bp, 32 predicted proteins | sample DeeMarSWOR136_30_FD_187465 | JGI IMG/M metagenome (GOLD analysis project Ga0209427, IMG submission 187465) | Marine sediment microbial communities from White Oak River estuary, North Carolina - WOR-1-36_30 (SPAdes) (version 2) | ecosystem: Environmental > Aquatic > Marine > Intertidal zone >...
TAGAGCTCCGCCACCGGCTAGGTAATGTTTCTAGTGTAGCGCCGTCCAACTGCTAATATCAATATTTTAATTGATGAGACGCAATGCGTCAGGTTGTGCATTGCTCCAGAATTTATAGTAACATAAGTTTGCAGTATAGTAGTTTCAGCATGGAACATATTTGAGGTTCGGGGGCGCGATGATTGTAAGAAAGATATTGCAGCTTTGCCTGCTGTTACTGGCTTTGGCTGCGGTAACTATTCCTCTTGCCTTCATGGCCTGTACGCCAGCTACCGTCCCGGAGGTTGAGGCTCCGTCTTCAACCGAGCCATCGTCCAGTCTCCTGGCGGGCGTGCCACGAATTACCATAGACGAATTGCTGCAAAAGATGGGGGACAACAGCAATATACTCATCGTTGACACCCGCCATGCCGACCAGTATGAAGTGGACCATATCAAGGGCGCCGTCTCCGTTCCTCTGGATACGATAATTGCCGGGGACTGGATGCCACCTGCTGATAAGGAGATTATTTTTTACTGCGGCTGACCGGACGAGAAGACGAGTGCCCGTGCGGCATTAGAGTTGATTAACAAGGGTTTCGGCAACGTTAAGGCGTTGAAAGGCGGATACGATGCCTGGAAGGCAGGCGGTCATGCTATGGAAACAGGCGGCCAGTAAGGCGGCGTACGCCGGAGCGAAGTAAGGGAGGTGGTCTATCATGATTGCGGCAGGCAGCAAAGCGCCTGATTTTATATTGAAAGACCAGGACGGCAAACAGGTACAGCTATCGGAGCTTAAGGGCAAAAAGGTGCTGCTCTCCTTCCATCCGCTCGCCTGGACCAAGGTTTGCGCCAAGCAGATGAAGTCGCTGGAAGCGAACTACGAGCGGTTCGAAGAGCTGAACACCATAGCACTTGGCTTTAGCGTTGATGCCGTACCCTCGAAAAAAGCCTGGGCCAGGGAGCTCGCCATCGAGAATACCAGGCTTCTTTCTGACTTCTGGCCTCACGGCGGGGTGGCGAAGTCGTACGATATATTCAGGGAGAAGGACGGGTTTTCGGAAAGAGCCAATATCATAATCGGTGGGGACTTGAAGGTCGTATTTGCCAGAACCTATCCTATCTCTCAGGTGCCGGATATCGAGGAAGTAATAAAGTTCCTGGCGGGCAGAAGCTGACCCGGCAGGCGTGAGACTAGATAAAACGCTCGAATCTCTCTTTCTTAGCCTTGCATATGGGGCACAATTCAGGCGGGCCGTCTCTGGCGCATAGGTAACCGCATACCCGACATCTCCACACGGGAAAAGGAAGTGCCGACAGGCCCTTTTGCGCAGCGCTTTCAGGTTTTCTTACTGCCACCTGTTGTGGCCGTCGTTCAGGTATCGGCCCGATGCTTTTCTCGCCGCTGACAACTGCCTGGGAAACATAAAGACCACAATAGCAGGTGCTGTATTCGCTCAGGTCGGCATCCCTGTAATCACAGGGGCATATAATGTCTATGTCCTGCGCTTTGTCTCCTGAAGCCAGCCGGCAGGGACAGGCCATGTAACCGTACCTCTTTTCGTTCACCAGCAGGCCTTTTACCAGCTCTTTGGTGAACTCGATATCAGGGTTAAGGAAATAGCCGCTGCCCTGCCCCTCGCTTTTCAGCTTGTAGTATCTGCTGTCGATTTCGCCCTGAACTGCTGGCGTCTGGCCGGTCGTCACTTTAGAAGCTCCCGTATTTTAGCCTCATCGAAGCCGACAACGCATTTGTCATTTATTACCAGGGTTGGGAATGTACACTTCGGGTTCCACCGCTTCACAGTCTCCATAGCACTCTCCCTTTCCTCACCTTGCAGAATGTCAACGTATTCGTAGCTGTATTTCACACCCAGGTCGTCTAACAGTTGCCTCGTTTTCTTGCACCATACACAGGTGCTCAGGGCATACAGCATCACCTGGCCCGCATTTCTGCCGGAGACATGCTCTACAACCATTCTACGCCTCCTTTAGGGGATTCAGCCTGTGAGTTGCAGGCACCATCCCCCACCCTGATTCTTCCCATCATGCTCGAGGAATTATTTTTGTCCTCTGATTTTGAGCGCTTCCTGGTGAATTTCCCGGTTTTGCGCGATATACTCTTGCGGCAGTATTAAACCGTGCTCGTAAGGCTTTCCCTCCTTGTCAACGGTGACAAAGGTTAACATGCCTGAGACGGCTGGGATTTCAGCATTGTTGACGAATGCTTGACCAGAGACGGTGATGCTTGTTGGGCCGAGAAGTGCTACCCTGGCCCTGATATCCACGATGTCTCCGTTATTAGCCGGTTTCTTGAAAGATATTCCGTGAATTTGAACACAAACTACGTCCTCGGGCTTTCCTATCAGGCGGGTGGCAGTCACAAAACACGTCTCAACAAACCACTCCGCCATCCGTCCGGCAAACAATGTCCCGTGATGCTGTAGGTCCTCAGGCCTTATCAGGTGGGAAATGCTTGTTTCTTTGAGCATCTAAGTTACCACTATAAAAATTCAGGCGATGGCTGACACGATGCCTGATTTATACGGTATTCATTTTACGCCCACCATTCTCTGTAATCAAATAAGTATGCCAAGAAGCTATCCGGTGGGGATTGTGAACCAACTAATGCAGCTTTACGTTGAGTTTTGCGCCAATATTTTGGTGAAATAGCAGAAATCCTGGCCGTCCGGTCATCCTGCTATCGTCTACCCGGTTCACCCCAGGCACTGGAAGCTGTGGACCACGGAGCACCTAACCATTCGGCGACTAATTTTTGCCTCGTCTGTGTTAGCCTGGTACTGACGTTGGCGCCAAGATTTTCCATGACTTTGTATCCGATAAGAGGATTCTGGCCAAACATAGCCAACAATTCAGGGCCCTTAATGCGAATCTCATCTCCGGATTCCACGCACTCGGCAGAGGCAGTATAGGTGTATGGTGCTACTAGGGCAGACCACCCGAAAAGTTCTCCAGACACGGCTCGGTGAACTGCGATGTTCTTGTTCCAGCGCTCACGAACCCAAATCAAGATATCAACCTTCCCGCTATGGCAAAGATGTATTTCTCTTGCCTTGGTTCCCTCCGCAAAAATAAGATCACCTTCATGCATGTCATGCACATGACAAAGTTTAGTGATTTTGGCCAAGCTATCATCAGTCAGACCATTAAAGAGCTCAAACTCCTTCAAAAGCTCTACAGTAACCATCTCCCTCCTCCTTTGTGCTGGTTTATCTTGGTGGTAGCCCGTTTGATTAGAATATTAAAGGGCACCAGCCACCGCGAGTATTGCTAGCGGTTTCAGTGCCCTTTACCATCCTCCCCGTCTCCCAAAATTGTCAGCTATCAGTTTTCAGTTGTTCAAATTTAATTGTAATTCTCTTTTGAGAATGTGTCAATGCCCAACATGTATTGACAAGGCTTCACCTAAGACCTACACTTGAATTTGGAGGAGCGGATAGGTTTTGAGGCGAAAAAAGCGGCAGGGGGTGCATGATGAGGGCGGAAAAATTACCGGCGAATGCGGTCTTTGAGGGTGGCGGGGTTAAGGGGATTGGACTGGTCGGAGCTGTTGCGGTTGCTGAGGAGCGAGGTTACCAGTGGGTAAACGTTGCCGGTACCTCTGCCGGGGCTATCGTTGCCGCCCTACTGGCCGCCGGTTACAGGGCTGCTGAAATCAAAGGAATACTGGCGGAACTGAACTACAAAGAATTCAAGGATGCCTCTGTTCTTGACAGGATTCCACTGGTAGGTCCTATGGCCAGCCTGACCTTTGACAAAGGTATCTACGAAGGTAAATTCTTCGAGGACTGGATTAGAGAGTTACTTCTTAAGAAGAATGTTGAGACATTTGGCGACCTAGTCCTTGCAGAATACAAAAGAAATAAACGGTTCCGCTTTAAGCTCAGGGTAATCGCCTCTGATATCTCACGGGGTCGATTGCTGGTTTTGCCTCAGGATATAGCTAAATACGGATGCCGGCCTGATGACCTCAATGTTGCTGCTGCTATCAGGATGAGCATGAGCATACCTTTTTTCTACGAGGCGGTTCCACTTAAAAACATGAAGACCAACCAAGTTAGCTACATCGTGGACGGCGGCATACTGAGTAATTTCCCGGTATGGCTGTTTGACCCCGATAGGGGAATACCCGAGCGGCCGACCTTTGGCTTTAAGCTGGTTGAGCCTGAAGAAGGCGCTCCACACCAGGTGAGAGGACCTATCAGCCTGCTGACTGCCTTGTTTTCAACTATGATGGAAGCACATGATGCACGTTATATCGAAGACAAAAACTTTATCCGGACAATACCTATCCCGACATTGGGTATCAAGACGACCCAGTTTAACATCTCCCGGAAGAAAAGCGAGGCGCTGTATCAATCCGGCAGGCAGGCGGCGAAGGATTTCTTCGCTACATGGAATTTTGCACGGTATGTTGGACAATACTGGGAAGCTAAGCCTGAGATGCACAGGAGCCTCCGCCTCAGGTCGAAATTTTAGGATGGGCTTATTATGGCTTCGATTACCGATAGTTTTCTGACATGTTGGCTGCGGAAAGGTAGATATAAGTGGTCTCGTCTGCGGCGCAAGTTGTGTGAGGCTAAATACAGGGATAAGGAGCTGCCAGTGGCTCGTTCTCTGGAGGATATTGAGGCCTGTCTGTCTCATGTGACGTGGTCAATGGATGGGCCTTTGCATCTCTTCGATTCCATCAGCTATCCGCAAACAGTATGGGCTAAGAAAAAAGACGATTGCGATGGCTTTGCCGTCCTGGCGGCGACCTTGCTACAGCGATGGCAACCTGGCTGCCGTCCGATGTTGATAACGGTTATGCTCCGACCTATGAGCCGCAGCCACACCGTCTGCGGTTTCCATGCACCCGACGGAGCATTATGGTTCTTTGACAATTACTCGTTGAGTAAAAGAAGTTTTCGCACATATGCCGAGATTGTGGCGGAGGTCAAGGGTGAAAATAGGCTAATTTGCTGGGACGTGGTGGAGCCCACCGCGCTTCAAACGATAGAATTTCATAGAGAGTGAACGCATCCCGGTTAGTAGTGTTCACGTACCGGGCAGGGACCATCTCCAGTAACGGGCTGTAGCTCGGTTCACATCTGAAGCACTCTTCCGTGCTCGGAATGTCTTTACCGAAGCTATCTGTTATAATGTAGCTTCTAAAGGAGGAAACCTTCTCTTGTATAAAGCCCCCCGGGGTACTGCAGATATTTTACCTGAAGAGCAGAGCTGTTGGAGATTCGTTGAGGACAGGGCAATTGCGCTGTGCCAGCTTTACGGATACCAGCGTCTTGATACTCCGGCTTTTGAGGACTCTCAGCTTTTCACCCGGAGTATAGGCGAGGGCACCGATATCGTTACCAAGGAGATGTACACTTTCAAGGATAGAAGCGGCAATGTTCTGGCTCTAAGGCCGGAAGGCACAGCACCGGTGTGCCGGTCATATCTTGAGCATGGCATGGGCAATTTACCTCAGCCGGTCAAGCTTTACTACCTGGCTGCCATTTTCAGGTATGAGCGTCCCCAGGCGGGGCGCTACCGGCAGCATTATCAGTTCGGCTTTGAGGCTATCGGTGATGCCGACCCGGCTCTGGATGCCGAGGTTGTCGAAATGGCATGGCAGTTTTTTAACTTATTGGGGCTTGGTGGTCTTTACCTGTATCTCAATAGCATCGGGTGTAAGATATGCCGGCCTAAATACTTAGAGAGCCTGAAGCGTTATTATTCTGCTCATCTGGACGGCTTGTGTTCAGATTGTAAGACCAGGTTTGAGAAGAATCCATTGCGCCTGCTCGATTGCAAGAAACCTTCTTGCTACGGTGTAGCTGATGCGGCGCCGAAGAGCACCGATTACCTATGCCGGGAGTGCAAGGCGCATTTTGAAGCCGTTTTGGGATACTTGGATGCATTAAGGCTTCCATTTGATTTAAATCACAGGCTGGTGCGTGGCTTGGACTACTATACCAAGACTGTCTTTGAAATCCAGCCGTTGGGAGAGGAGGGTGCTCAGAGTGCTCTGGGTGGCGGTGGGCGGTATGACGACCTTATCGAGGAGCTGGGTGGCAAGGCTACTCCAGCCATCGGCTTTGCCGCTGGCATGGAGCGGATTGTACTCAACTTGAAGAGGCAGAAAATACCTGTGCCGAATCTGCAAGCTACGCCGGTCTTTATTGCCCATCTTGGTAATGAAGCCAAGCTGGAAGCGGTGAAACTTGTTTCCACTCTGCGTAAGGATGGCATTGCAGCCATAATGTCTGCCGGCGATAGAAGTTTAAAAGGTCAGTTGAGGCAGGCTAACGGCCTTGGTAGCAGTTATGCGGCGATTATTGGCGAGGATGAGGTGAAAAGCAGTGCGGCAACTTTGCGGAATATGATGACCGGGGAGCAAAAGACTGTGTCGCTGGCGGCGCTTGGAGGTTTACTCAAAAAAGTTGCTTAGGGGAGGGATTGTCACGCTTTGCTCGCAATGACAGAAGAATGACTGGGTAGCTAGGAGTGAAACAATGGATGAAGTAATCGTATCTAAGGCGATAACTGAGAGTTACCTTAAAGATTTGCTCGATTCGATGGAGGTGGATGTGGCTATAGCCGGAGCCGGGCCATCGGGCATGGTTGCTGGCTACTATCTGGCGAAGAGCAAGGCTAAAGTAGCGATATTTGAGAGGAAGCTTAGCGTTGGTGGTGGCATGTGGGGTGGTGGCATAATGTTTAATCGCATTGTCGTTCAGATTGAGGCAAAGGATATCCTGGACGAGCTAGGCATCTCGTCTAAGCAGCATCAAAAAGGTTATTACGTTGCTGATGCCGTGGAGGCAGCGTCAACGCTTTGTTCCCGGTGTGTGAAGGCCGGGGCAAGGATATTTAATTTGCTCGGCGTTGAGGATGTGATGATTCGTGAGGACGACAGAATAGCCGGACTGGTGCTGAACTGGAGTGCTGTGTCTCTGGCTAATCTGCACATCGACCCGCTGGCTATAAGAGCCAGGCTGGTAATAGATGCCACGGGTCATGATGCCGAGATTTGCCGAATAGTGGCCAGAAAAATAGGAGCTGGAGTAGAAGTTAGCGGTGAGAAGTCAATGTGGGCTGAAGTTGGCGAAAAGGAAATAGTGGAAAATACCAAACAAGTTTGTCCCGGACTTCTGGTTACCGGTATGGCAGCCAACGCTGTCTTTGGCTCTCCCCGGATGGGGGCTGTCTTTGGCGGCATGCTCCTCTCGGGTAAAAAGGCTGCGGGGCTGGCTGTGGATTTGCTGAAGAAAGGTAAGCGATAGGGGGTGAGGCAACATGGCAAAAACAGTTGCTGAAATAAACGAAAAAATCAAAAAGGGTCAGGCAGTAGTGGTTACTGCTGATGAGATAATTGATATCGCCAAGAAAAAGGGTATAAGCCAGACTGCTAAAGAAGTTGACGTTGTGACTACAGGCACCTTCGGACCTATGTGCGGCTCAGGTGCTTATTTTAATGTTGGGCATACCAAGCCGAGGATTAAGCTTGGTGGAGGCAAAGTCTATCTTAATGATGTTCTTGCCTATACAGGGATAGCTGCCGTGGACATCTTTCTGGGGGCAACGGCTCTGCCTGATGATGACCCCAAGAACAGAATTTATCCCGGCGAATTCAGATACGGTGGCGGACATGTAATAGAAGAGCTTGTAGCCGGGAAGGATGTCAGGCTTATGGCTACTGCTTACGGCACCGATTGCTATCCCAGGCGGAAGCTGGAAACCTTGATTAATATCAAGGATATGAATGAGGCGGTTTTATTCAATGTAAGGAATGCCTATCAGAATTACAATGTGGCGGTAAATCTGTCTGACCGGATTATTTATACTTATATGGGAGTGCTCAAACCGAAGTTGGGCAATGCTAATTATTCGACCTCCGGTCAACTTTCTCCGCTGTTTAACGACCCCTATTATAAAACAATCGGCATCGGAACGAAGATATTTCTCGGTGGCGGCACTGGCTACGTTGTCTGGCAGGGAACACAGCACAATCCTAACGTTTTGCGAGGCGATAACGGTGTGCCTAAGAGGGGAGCTGGGACACTTGCTGTTATCGGTGATTTGAAGCAAATGAAGCCCAAGTGGCTGGTGGGCACGAGTTTTCTCGGTTATGGCTGCACATTGACTGTGGGTATCGGTGTTCCTATACCTGTTTTATCCGAAGAAATGCTCCGCTACACACTGGTGACAGATGCTGAGATTTTTGCTCCTGTGGTTGACTATTCCGAAGCTTATCCCCAAAGGAAGCCGGACATTCTAGGTGAGGTCAGCTATGCTGAACTTAAGGGCGGGATGATAAAGGTTAAAGGCCAGAAGGTCCCCACTGCTTCCCTGTCCAGCTATCCAGGAGCAGTGGAAATTGCTGGCATTTTGAAGGAGTGGATAAAGAAGGGCAACTTCTTGCTGACTGAACCGGTGGCACCTTTGCCCGGCGTGGAATCCGGGATCGTCTTTAAGCCGCTTGAGGAACGTCCGATTCCCTAGTGAAGGAGGGAGAGAATATGGCAGCTGTTTCGAAGAGACTTGTTTTACACTTCCCGAAGCGTTTAACAAACGAACCCATAGTCTACAAATTGGTGAAGGACTTCGGCCTGGAGTTTAATATCATCAAGGCTTCGGTTACCCCTGGGGAGGAGGGGCTTTTAGTCATGGAGTTAATCGGAGAGCAGAGGAACTATGACAAGGGGGTGAAGTATCTGACTGAAACTGGAGTGAAAATCCAGTCGCTGAGCCAGGATGTGGTTTGGAATGAATCGAGATGTACCCATTGTGGCGCCTGCATCACGCTTTGCCCTACAGGAGCCTTTTCTCTAGAGCCGACAACTCGAAAGGTAAGCTTTGACCATACAAAGTGCGTTGTCTGTGAACTGTGCATTAAAGCCTGCCCGCCTCGAGCCATGGAGCTATATTTTTGAATGTACCAGCCGAGGACTTATCGCTGCTGGATTAAAGACGATGATTTGGTTTCCTTCAATGCCACCATCAAGGAGACCGACCTCTATATCCGAGCGGCAAGCAACCTTGAAGCCGAAGCTCTGAAATCAGTAATAAAGCACCGCACACCGCTCGAAGAGTATATCAAACGACATCCATTTTTTCTCCACAGCCTGGAGCCTTGTTCCGTGGAGAATGATGCTCCGGCTATTGTCAGAGTCATGGCTCGAGCCGCTCAGATAGCCGGCGTTGGCCCGATGGCAGCCGTAGCTGGAGCTATTGCTGAGGCTGTAGGTGAAGACCTGCTTGTTTGCACGCCAGAGGTAGTTGTTGAAAATGGCGGCGATGTATTTACGAAGATTTCACGAACCAGGCTGATTGGTGTTTATGCTGGAGGCTCCTCTTTTACTGGCAAAATCGCTCTTGAGATAAGTCCTGAGGAAACACCTTTGGGTGTATGCACTTCTTCAGGAACGGTGGGACATTCTCTCAGTCATGGTGCTGCTGATGCTGTGATTGTCCTTTCACGTTCTACGGCGCTGGCTGATGCTGCGGCTACGGCTATCGGTAATAGAGTCAAAAGTGCCGATGATATCGATGTGGCGATTGGGCAGGCTCAGGCTATCGATGGGCTCGCTGGCGTGGTCATAATAAAAGACGATAAAATGGGCATGTGGGGCAGCGTGAAGCTTGTATCTGTATGATTTGATGCAACAGCTTGTGAGATTGTTTTAGAATCCGCTGCCGCAGCAGAGCACTTTGAATACCATAGACGCTTCGGTATTGCCACCTCTACCATCGGTTACCACAGACGTGATTGTATAGTCGCCGTTTACGCCGGGTGAAGTCCATGCAACTGTGTTTCCCTCTCCTGTAATTTTGCCACCTGTGGCCCGCCAAAGGTAATTTAGCTCGTCACCATCTGGGTCCTCAGCATTGCATTGGATGGTCACGGTTTTCCATTGCCTGATTCGGTTCTCCTCTTCAGGTAGATTTCCGTCTCTGGTTAGACTAGTTACGGTTGGTGGTTGGTTTGGCTTGTCTATGATGGCTATGGTTGTTGATTTGTTAGCCTTACCACCGTTACCGTCGGTTACCGTGACTTTAACGGTATAATTGCCAGCAGTGTCAGGCGCGACCCAGGTGATACTGCTGCCTTCACTTTTAATGGTTCCCGCATCGGCCGACCACTGGTAGCTCAAGACATCGCCATCAGCATCGGTGGCCTCGCAGGTTACCTGGTATTCTGATAAAGTGTCAACCTCCTTTTCAGCTGTTAGGGAATTGATGATGGGGGGTTGGTTTGATGGAGGAGGTGGAGGTGGTGGTGGAGGTGGTGTAGAAAAAAGGGTGCAGCCACTGCTTAAGAGCAGCACAGCGGTAATGAGCAAGATGGCTAGCTTCGACTGATTGTGCCAGGGTAATATGCTCAACCTGAATCGGCTCATGGTGTATATCTCCTATTTGTCCTGCTTTTTGCTTTTTTCCCCGAGCTTGGCCAACCATGGCGGCGAGGATAGAAAACCGCCGGGATGGACGAATATGATGGTCAGAGCCAGGGCCAAAAGTACAATATCAAACGAGAGCGATTGCAAATGTGTCATTGTGCCGAACATCTCTTCCCATATGCCGAAGCATTCGCAGGAAGTAAATCTCATTTTCCCTTGGCTGATGTACCAGGCATTATTGACTATAAAGGATACTATTAATGGCAGCGAGATGGCTGCGAAGAGGCGTGGCCAGATACTCAGGAGGAGAAAGATGCCCAGACATAGCTCTGTCCAGGGAATAATGTACGGGAAAAAGATATCACCTAAAAAAAAGGCAGTCCCCGGTGTTAGCCAGGCATCCGGTAGTATAGCACCGATGAACTGCATGGTTTGTCCCGGCATCTCGCCGAAAGCAAATATCTTACCGCTGCCGGATAGCAGAAAGATAAAACCAAGCAGAATGCAGGCCACCAAGCTTACTATTGACCTCATCCGCTGGCGACTCTCTTGAGTAGTGTCTGTTATAATATCGCTCCTCGAATAATTGCTATACTTGACTAGTTTACTATTATAAACTACACTAGTTATCGTATGCAAAAACCTGGCTGGTGCCGTTTCCTAGCTTGGCTTCCTCTTATAGTGGGGAGACCAGGTTGCCGGAGCATTCTTCTTGGCAATGTATATAGAGGTCTTGAGCCGTTAGAGACAGCAACAGAGACAGGGCATAACTTTCATAAGGAGGCATAGATGGCTCTAGCGGACAAGACTTTGACTTGTAAAGACTGCGGTAGTAGCTTTACTTTCACAGTAGGCGAGCAGGAGTTTTACAAGTCAAGAGGGCTACAGAATGAGCCTGGTCGGTGCCCAGAGTGCCGAGCAGCTAAACGACAGAGTCGCTACCGAGGCTATGGTCCTAGGACTATGCATCAAGCAACATGTGCCAAATGTGGTGCTGAATGCGAGGTGCCATTTGAACCTAAGGATGACCGGCCTATTTATTGTAGCACCTGTTACGCGGAAGTGAAGCAGAGTAGCTAAAATAGCCCGATACCCCTCTCAGCAGTCTCCCCACCGAGAGGGGTCTTTTTTTATGACAACACGGTTTGTCTGCAAGTTGTTCTGAAGAAATGAATGCTGGTATTTGCCGAATAAAACTTCATCTTTCAGAGAGTCAGTCGCTTAAGGATAAAAGGCGAATAGTGAAGTCTATTATCTCTCGGCTTCGGGGTCAATATAATATCTCTATAGCTGAGGTAGATGATCAGGATTTGTGGCAGTTGGTGACTTTGGGCATAGCCTGCGTTAGCAACCAAAAACAGCATGTCGATGAGACTCTATCGAAGGCGATGAGTTTCATTGCCAAGAATTATCCCGAGCTAGAAATCGTAGCCCAAGATATAGAGATTTTGTCTGCACCTTAGTTTGTAGTGGTTTAATTGATTTGAATGTATGTTGATGCTTTCCTTCACCACATTCTGAGTTTACCTGATTATAAGCAGCAGATTGTCCATATACAGCCTGTCGCTCCTCGTGATGCCGCCTTCGGCAAACTAGATGAACCTCTTCACCCATCTCTTCAATCGCGGCTTGAATCTTTGGGTATATCGTCCTTGTATACCCATCAAGCCAGGGCGGTTAATGCTGCTCGCCGTGGCAATAATGTGATGGTGGATACAGCAAGCGCCAGCGGCAAGACTATGTGCTATAACCTTGCGGTTTTAGAGGACATACTGAATAACCCAAGCAGCCGGGCTTTGTATCTTTTCCCGACTAAGGCTTTGGCTCAAGACCAGCTACGAGGATTGAATGAGATAGCCTGTCCTGAGCTTATTTCTTTTGGGGGTTGTGCTACGTTCGATGGTGATACGCCGCAATCGGAGCGGGCTGAGATAAAAAGGAAAGCCAAGGTTGTGCTTACCAACCCTGATATGCTTCATGTGGGCATCTTGCCTAATCATAAATCTTGGTCAAGGTTGTTCCGTAGCTTGAAATACGTGGTTATAGATGAAGCCCATGTCTATCGTGGAGTTTTCGGTTCTCATGTAGCCAATGTTTTGCGCCGTCTGCATCGGCTCTGTGCCTCTTATGGCTCCAATCCTCAGTTCATTTGCTGTTCGGCGACCATTGCCAATCCCAGAGAACATGCGGAAAGTCTCGTTGGGCTACCTTTTGAGGTAATCAGTGATGATGGTTCGCCTAATGGTGGCAAGTCTTTTGTATTTTGGAATCCTCCGCTTATTGATGATACGGGTACAGGCAGGCACAGCTCCAATAGCGAAGGCACTTTTCTCTTTACCGAACTCGTCCGAAAGAATATCCGCAGCCTGGTTTTTACTCGGACACGGAAACTGACTGAACTGATTTATATTTATACTCGGGAGCAACTGGGCTCTTCTCTGGGTCAGCTGATCAAGCCTTATCGAGCAGGTTACCTTCCCGAAGACAGGCGACAGATTGAGCGGGAGTTGTTCGATGGGCACCTCCTTGGTGTTGTCGCTACCACTGCTTTGGAACTGGGAATAGATATTGGTGACCTTGAAGCTACTGTGCTTGTTGGCTATCCGGGAAGTATTGCCAGCACTTGGCAACAGGCAGGTCGTAGCGGCAGAGGTATTGGCGAATCTTTGAGCTTTCTTATTGCTCAAGATAATCCGCTCGACCAGTATTTCATGCATCACCCCGATTACTTTTTCGGCAGAAACTTTGAGAGTGCACTGATAAATTCAGAAAATCTTAATATTATGAAGCCTCATCTTCTTTGTGCCGCTTGGGAGCAGCCTTTGCTTGATGGTGATGGCACGTTTTTCGGTGCAGCCTTTGACAGGTCAATATCCGAACTGGAAGGCGAGGGCAAGCTTAGAAAAAGCGGTGGGTGGTGGTATCTTTCTCCTAAGATTGCTCATCCGGCTCAGGAAATCAATATAAGATCTACTTCGGGGAAAAATTACGCTATTTTCGATGCTTCTCAGGGCTATGAGTTAATGGAAACGGTAGAGGCTAGCGTTGCCTTTTTTCAGATACACCCCGGAGCTGTTTATCTTCATCAGGGTGAGTCATATCTGGTAAAGGAGCTTGACCTTGAGAATCGCGTGGCTGTAGTGGTTCCGACGGATGTCAATTATTACACTCAAACCAAGGAATTAACCGATATCAGGATTCTGAAGACAGAGCGTGAAATAACTTGCTTGGGTACAAAAGTCTACCTTGGTGAAGTGGATGTTACCAACACTGTGGTTGGTTTCAAGAAAAAGATGCAGTTTACGGAAGAGGTTGTTGGTGAAGAGCCTCTCGACCTGCCGCCCCTACGTTTTCTCACCCAGGCTCTGTGGTTTGACTTGCCAGAGGCGGCAGTTGAGCAGGTGGCTGAAGATGGGCTCGATTTTGCTGGCGGCTTGCATGCTACTGAACATGCAGCTATTGCTATGCTGCCTCTATTTGCCTTGTGCGACCGCAATGATATTGGAGGTGTGTCCACTCCTATTCATGCTGACACTGGCAAGGCACAAATCTTTATCTACGATGCTTATCCGGGTGGGGTCGGCATTGCCGAAAAGGGCTTTGAGATGGTAGAGAAGCTATGGGCAGCGACTCTGGAAGCTATTAAAGAATGTCCGTGCCAGGAGGGCTGTCCAAGTTGTATTCAGTCGCCCAAGTGTGGCAACAACAACGAGCCTCTGGATAAGAAGGCAGCCATGATATTGTTGCAGGGGCTGCTGGGTGTCTAGTGTACATCGAACTCATTGACAAAAAATTTGACAATCCCGCAGCTTGACCAAATGCTCGTCTTGCGTTTGTTATATTTACATAAGGTGTTAAAGCCTTAGGGTATAAGCCAGTGGTCTGCTGGCGAGGTTTAAAATGATAAATGAGAAAAAGACCTGTAAGAATCTCGATAATCGTATTGATCTTACTCATGCCCATGGCAACCATTGAAATCAGGATAAATTTTTAGACACAGTAGAGAATGGCCTCAGATTAACCTGAGGCCATTCCGTTTTTAAGTTACCTTATATATTCTCTTAGTATCCTTATGTCATTGCTAGCGAAGCGTGGTAATCTCTGCATGGTACCGACGTCTGCCTTGGCTGAGATTGCCACGTCGCTGACGCTCCTCGCAATGACAGGAAGAGAAAGCGAAGATTGCCTTGTTATGGTACTCCTCGCAATGACAGGTTATTACTAATGCAATATTGTTGCGTTTATAATAGAGATATTATAAAATTGGCGCCATGTCTCAGATTCATAGTGCGCTCCAGGTCTTGCGGAGCAGGGGCTACAGGGTAACTGAACCTCGAAAGCGTGTGCTAAGGGTTTTGGCGGAGGTGCAGAGACCTGTCTCGCCCTATGATATACAAGAGATTCTGCAACGGAAAGGTCAGTATCTTAACCACGTAACTATATACCGTGTGCTTGACCTTTTTTGTTCTCTTAACTTGGCTCACAAGGTGTTGCTGGTGGGTGGGTTCGTGAAATGTACGCTTGGAGAAGAGGATGGGTGCCATCGCTTCGTAGTTTGTCGTCAATGCGGCAATCTTCGTGAGTATGCAGATAAAACACTTTGCGAGGAGGAAAAAGCCATTGCTCAGGAGTTTGGCTTTCGGGCTGAGCAACACTTCTCTGAGTTTTCCGGCATTTGCTCTGAATGCGTGGCTTCGGCGAAGTCTTAATTCCAGACTTATTTGGTTGCTCTCATGCTTAGAAGGATAGGAATTGAACTAGCCAGACATGCCCCATTTACCGCTGCTGGAGCGGTCTCAGGCATTGTCATAATGGCTATCATAATTCTTGTAAAGGCGCCCTCTAACGTCTCTGAAACCATTTTTTACATCTTGCATCCAGCCCATGTGTTGTTTAGTGCCATTGTAACCACGGCGATGTATAAGCGATACAGGGCAGGCAAGCTCTGGGCAGCGATTTTGATTGGCTATACGGGCTCGGTGGGTATATCAACACTAAGCGATTCTATAATTCCTTATCTGGGTGGTGAGTCACTTAGCATCAAGATGGAGTTCCATATCGGGTTCATTGAGAAGTGGTGGCTGGTAAATCCCTTAGCATTTTTGGGTATCGCCATAGGTTATCTGCGACCTACTACCAAACTACCGCATGCCGCGCATGTATTTTTAAGTACTTGGGCATCGTTGTTCTATTTCACTGCGTTTGGTGCTGCACAGTGGCTGCCCTTGCTTCCTATTGTCTTCTTGTTCCTATTTCTTGCAGTTTGGGTTCCTTGCTGTATCAGTGATATAGTTTATCCTCATCTATTTCTGGGTGGTGGGCAGCATCATCACGATTCAATCAACCATTAGCTTTAGATTGCCACGCTTCGCTCGCGATGACAGATAGGAGTTGTTCCATGGCCCCTGTTTAGTCGTTTTGCCCATCCTCAGCCTGTGTGCTAATATGGCTGATATTCCTGAGGTTGTTGTGCTGATATGCCGGATTCGTTAGATAAGACTGAAAGAGCTGTGAAGCGTAGCCGGGATAGCTGGTTTGGCAGGATGATTCGTCTTTTTGATCGAACCAGTGTGGAAGATGAGGTTTGGGATGAGCTGGAGGAATTGCTCATCGCTGCGGATGTTGGAGTGGCTACAACGCAGAAGCTAATAGAAAAGGTGAAGCAACGAGTTAGAACAGAGAAGCTGAGCGAAGGGGTGCTGGTACGTGCAGCCTTAAAAGAGGAGATGGTGAACCTGTTGAAGGTTGATGGCGGAGCAGGCGATAGTCTGGAATCGGCCGGTGCGCAAATTATTCTAGTAGTGGGGGTTAATGGCTCGGGTAAGACGACGAGCATTGCTAAATTAGCCCGTGGCTTTAAGAACGAGGGCAAACGGGTCATCTTGGCTGCTGCTGATACCTTCAGGGCTGCAGCTATTGACCAGCTCAAGCTCTGGGGTGAACGTGTAGGAGTGGAGGTCGTGGCTCATCGGCCCGGAGGCGACCCAGGTGCAGTAGTTTATGATGCTCTTCAGGCAGCTCAGAATCGACAGGCTGAGGTAGTTATAATTGACACCGCTGGCCGTCTCCATACCAAGTTTAACCTCATGGAGGAGCTTAAAAAGATAAAACGTGTGACTTACAAGTACAATATGTCCCAGGAGGTGCTGCTGGTAATTGATGCCACTACCGGTCAGAACGGCTTGGCTCAGGCCAGACACTTCGCCGAGGCAGTTGAGGTGGACGGTATTTTTCTAGCCAAACTTGACGGTACTGCCAAAGGTGGAATAGTGCTGGCGATTTGTGATGAGCTTAAGATTCCCATTATCTATATTGGGACGGGCGAGCAGCTTGACGATATAGCCGCCTTTGATGCTAGCACCTTTGTTGAGGCGATTTTTCATAGATAGGAGAATGGAATGATTACTATAAACATCAATCCTGTGGCTTTCAGTATCGGGGCTTTTGATGTGAGATGGTATGGGATTATGGTGGTATTGGCTGTTGTTGCGGTAATTGCTATTTCTTTGCGTGAGGCTAAAAGGGTTGGTCTGGCTGGGGAGCATATTTACAGTGTCGGCTTATGGGCAATCATCGGCGGCGTAATAGTATCACGATTGCTTCATGTCATTGACAAGTGGAGCTATTACATGGCTAACCCTGCGCAGATTATTGGCTTTGAAGGCTTGACCGTTTATGGGGCGGTTCTGGGTGCTCTATTGGCGGTGCTGATTTATTGCTGGGTTAAAAAGCTCTCCTTCTGGCTAATAGGTGATGTCATTGCTCCGGGGGCGATTCTGGGGCAGGCTATAGGCAGGATTGGATGCATCATGAATGGCTGCTGCTATGGATTACCCACGTCTTTGCCTTGGGGCGTGGTTTATACAAATCCAGGTAGTTATTGCCCGCTTGGTGAACCATTCCAGCCTACACAGATGTATCACCTGATTTGGAATTTGATAGGGTTTGGCATACTCTGGTCACTGCGCCGTCGGCTCAAACCGCAAGGCTCGCTCTTTCTTCTTTACCTTGCCCTGTATGCTGCCGGTGACCTGGGCATAAGGTTTGTGCGTGCAGGAGAACCGTTCCGTTCTGGCATGTTTTTCAATATGCAACAGGCTCAGTTGATTGGCATATTAATACTGGTGGTAACTGTGCCCTGGCTGATTGTCCGGATGTTACGGGCAAGGACACAGGCAGTTACTACTGAGCCTTCGAGCAAAATCAATCGCAAGGATTGAAATCGAGGAGCTTAAGGCGAAGCTTTTCCCCGCCGTTCCACCGATCTATTTCTAGGTTATAGGCGATGTCTAGATAATCTGTTGTTTCTTGAGCGTGCTTGCCAAGACGGAAACCGATGGCATCCCAGACTGTGCCTCCCTGCTTTAATTTCAGTCCCAGATGTTCACCTTGGCTGCCAAATTGGCGCTGATCAACGATTTCGACATGGCGGCTGACAAATGCGGGCATTGGATTGCCGGAGCCGAATGGGGCTAGTCGTTGTATATGTTTAAAGGTTTCCCCGGCGAAGACCGATAGAGGCACTTCAGCGTCGATATCAGTGTGAGGACGGAGGTCAAGGCCAGCCAGTTGAGTTTGAGCTAGGTCGAGTAGTCGCTTTTGGAGTTGGGCGAGATTAGCAGTGGGTACGTTAAAGCCGGCTGCTTTGGTATGTCCACCAAAGTTAGATAAAAGGTCGCGGCAGTCTTTAAGGGCAGCCATTAGGTTGAACTCGGGTATGCTCCGCCCGCTGGCGCGGCATGTCTCTGGGCCAAATTTGAACAGAATTACCGGACGGTAGAACTCTTCTGAGAGTCTGCCGGCGACAAGTCCCATAACGCCCGCGGGGTAACTTTCATCACCTGTCATCAGCAGTGGAAAGTCGGTCCCAGCAGCAATTATGTTTTCTCTGGCTCGTTCCAGCAGTTCGCTGGTTAGCCGCTGCCTTTTGGCATTCTTTTCCTCGAGCTCTGAAGCTAGCGAGGCGGCCTCCTGCCGATCTTGTGTGAGGAGCAGTTGGTAGCTGGTGGCAGCGTTATCGAGTCTACCGGCGGCATTGAGGCGAGGCCCTAATATCCATGATATACTTTCAGCATCGAGATTACCCGGTTTCAGGCTGGCACAGCGCATCATCTCTTGAAGGCCAAGGCGCTCGGTGTTGTTAATAATTTCGAGTCCGCGTTTCACCCAGTGGCGATTATCTCCAGTCAGCGGAATCATATCGGTTACGGTGCCTAGAGCTACCAGGTCTAATAAGCTGTTTAGTAATTCCTCGCGGCCGCTACCCTTGAGGAGCGCCTGAAGGAGTTTGAAAGCGACACCTACGCCGGCAAGTTCAATGGATTGACAGGCGGAATCGCTTCGTTTAGGGTCAACCACTGCCAGGGCAGGTGGCAAAGAAGTTAGTGGCAGGTGATGGTCGGTGACAATTATGTCCAGCCCCATCTTTGTCGCTTTTTGAATTTCAGCAATGGCAGTTATGCCGGTATCGACGGTGATGACGAGGTTGACGCCTTGTTTGTGGAGCTTCTCCAGAGCAGCTATTTGTAAGCCGTAACCTTCACGATATCGGTGGGGTATGTAGGGAATGACTTTGCCCCCGAGTGCTGAGAGCCCTTGAACTAGTAATGCCGTAGCAGTGATACCATCAGCATCGAAGTCGCCGTAGATGGCGATTTCCTCACCGGTAAGAAGAGCCTGGTAAGTCCTGCTTACCGCCTGATGCATGTCAGGGAGAAGGAAAGGGTCGGCCTCCAGCCGCTTGTCGGCGCTGAGGAAAAGTTCAACCTGGGAAGGCTCGGAGATCCCTCGATTGCAAAGCAGCTGAGCTAATAGCGGGTGAACCCCAGGAATGTCAATCGGTAATGTGTCTGGGGTTATTAATCTCCAATGGGTGCGGCTCAAGCCTGTGCCTCGGACATCCGATTGCATGATTTATACCACAAGTTGTCATTATCTGCAAGATGAGAACGCTGGTTTGACCGGGCAAGTATGTGACAAATATAATTGTCATTGAGCGGAAGCATGGGAACTAATCTGAAGGTAGCCTTTCATACTCTGGGCTGTAAGCTTAATCAGTCTGAGACCGAGCTTCTGGCGCGGCGGTTTACTAAAGCTGGATATCATGTCGTAAGCGATGACGGTGCCGATGTTTATGTCTTGAATACCTGCACGGTTACTCATATCGCCGACCGCAAGTCACGGCATTTGTTACGGCTGTGGCGGAGAAGAAACCCGAAAGCCTTAATTATCGCTACTGGATGCTATGCGGAAAGAGCTCCTCAGGAGCTGACTCAGGTAGGTGCTGACATTGTTGTGGGTAATGAGCAGAAGCCGCATCTTCTGGGCGAGTTAAAAGGCGAGCTTGCTCCTGCGGCTCGTTGCTTAGCAGAACAGTCTGTGCCTGGTGTGGTCAGTCGAGTCCGCAGTTTCATAAAGATTCAGGATGGCTGCAATGATACTTGTGCCTATTGCATTGTGCCTCAGGTGCGTGGTTACGAGCGTTGCCTGCCGATGGCACATATAGTTAACGAGGTGAAGGCTAGGGTCGCTTCTGGCTATAAAGAGGTAGTGCTTACAGGGACTAAAATAGGCGACTATAAGCATAGCGGGGCTAATCTTAAGCAGTTATTAGAGCAGGTTCTTGAAGCTACTGGTGTGGAACGGCTGCACCTTTCCTCTTTGCAGCCCCGGGATATGTCTCCAGAACTTATCAGCTTGTGGCAAGACCCTCGTTTGTGTCGTCACTTCCATCTGGCATTACAAAGTGGGAGTGATGCTGTGCTTAGGCGGATGGGTCGGCATTATTCCGTTGATGATTATAGGAAGGCGGTGTTTTTGATTCGAAGTGCTGTGCCTGATGTAGCTATCACTACAGATATTATGGTGGGCTTTCCCGGTGAGAGTGCTGAAGAATTTGAGGAAAGCTATCGCTTTTGCCAGGAAATTGACTTTGCCAATATTCATGTATTCACCTATTCACCTCGACCAGGAACTCCGGCAGCCCGGATGTGGGGGCAAATCAATGATATGCTGAAGAAAGAGCGCAGTCTGCGGATGTTGGACCTGGCTCAAAGTTGTGTGCACAAATTCTGCCAGAGGTTCTTGGGGCGGAACATGACGGTCTTGTGGGAGAAGGAGATTAACCTGGGCATTGGGGTATATTCTGGACTTACCAATAACTATATTCGGGTTTTAACTCGAAGCAGTGAGCCGCTGAGCAATAAGTTTCGTTCGGTATGCCTGGTTCGACCGCATAATCAGGGATTATGGGGGGAGGTTGCAGATTAAGATTAGGGTTAAGGTGATTCCCAACTCGAATACCGCGGAAGTTATCGAGAATGGCGATAGGTTCCTGGTGAGGGTCAAGGAGCCTGCGAAGGAAGGCAAGGCCAATAGGTCGGCTATCAAGCTATTGGCTGGGCATTTCGGTGTTTCAAAAAGGCAGGTAGTAATCTCTTCTGGCTTTGGAAGCAGGAACAAGATTATCGAAGTTTTGGAGATATAGAAGCTTGTGGGTTACTATCGTTATGCTAGGCATTGACTGGCATGCTATACTTTTGAGATGAGTGTGTGATGCACAAGCTTAACACAAGAGGAGATCTAACATGGCACATATGCGAGTTATAGTCAACCCGGCCGCCGGCGCGGGTAAAACTGCAAAGAAATGGCCAGAGATTATGAGCCTGCTGAAGAGCTTGGGGATAGACTTTGAGCATGATGTGACGGAAGCACCTGGTCATGCAATAGAGCTGACTAAATCGGCGGTTGGTAAGGGCTATGAGATGGTGGTCTCTGTGGGTGGTGATGGGACAATACATGAGATAGTGAACGGCTTGCATGAGGCTGGTGGCAATGCTGATGTGGTGGTGGGTATTGTAAATACAGGAACGGGTGCCGATTACATCCGTACCATCGGCGTGCCTCGTCGCTATAAAGAAGCTTGTCAATGTCTCTTGAGCTCGGGCAGGCGCACCGTGGATCTCGGCGTTGTTGAATATACAAAGGATGGACAACGTAAGAAGCGGTTGTTTGTGAACTTCGCTGGTATCGGCTTCGATGCTGAGGTTGTCAAGGCAACTACCGAGAAGTTTAAGGCTCTGGGGGATATGCCTTCCTATCTTATGGGATTGTTTTCTACCCTGATGTCCTACGAAAACAGAGATGTTTCTATAGTAGTGGATGGCCAACATGGGCAAAGAAGGGTTTGCACTATCCTGTTGAATAACGGCAGGTATGGAGGTGGAGGTATGCTTCCGGCACCTAATGCTGACCCGGGTGATGGTTTTTTTGACTTGGTGATAATAGATGATATAACCAAGCCAGACCTTATCGTATCGCTGCCTAGAATATACAGGGGCACTCACCTAACCCACCCGAAGGTGACCTTGATGCGGGCGAGGGAGGTGGAGATAAGGCCGACATTAGCATCGGCTGTCCAGGCTGATGGTGAACTCCTCGGGGAAGCGCCAGCCCATTTCAGTGTATTGCCTGCAGCTCTGAGGATTGTCGTATAGAGGCAGCTTCAGGGTTGATTCCAGGCAGTAGCGTTTTTGCAGTACCATATGTGGGGCGAGTTATGCTCTTTCCAGCATACCGGCTAGGCCAGGGGTTTCTTGTATAAGCTGGTTTAGAGGAATTTCCTCTCCGGTAATCTCGAAAGCTTTCTTTGTTGATGGCGAAGCCACCACTATGCCTATAGGTTGCTTGATGCCGGAGAAGAATATATGGCTGCCGACAGGCTGGCAGTTAAACGACGATTTTGTTATTAAGATTAGAGTTGTTCCGTCTATTGTGACAGGGCTGCTGATTGTTACTCTTTTCTTTACCATTTAGACAAAACCAATTTTTTCACGGCTTTCAGTGTGGGCAAGGAGAAGGCGAATCCCATCAGGGGTGCAGCCAGTTGAATGGGTCGTACCCTTAATGCTCCGTAAAGATGACCTTCGATGATAATATCACCCGTAAATGAAGGCTCGATTCTTATCCGGTGAGGCGAAAAGTAACTCAGAAGTAGATTTGCTGGCGCTATAAAGGCGAAGAGGAGACCTGTATCAGCCGGATTATCAAGTCCCACATTTAAGTTTGCTTCGAGTTTCTTAATCTTAATGTGACGGCGGATTCGCTTTGCCAGGCTGACAAACTGTCCTAGGAGGCCTTTAGTTCGCATGACTTCTAACGTGACTCTTATTCTCCATATCCAATCCTGCTGCTTCTGTTTACGTTCAGTCACCTCCTCTTGGTCAGGCCTCTTTTTTCCTCGTCTTAATTCGTGACTGAACAAACCGAAGAGCCATATTAGTCTCATGCTGAATCTGGGTTTTCCGTCTATGTTCGTTTGGAACACCAGGTGAAGCGGTACACAGAGGAGAAGAGTAACGAGTACCGCCAGGCTAACTAGAAAAGCGATGGCCCACAACTATTTCCTTCCCTCTTTTTTCTTTTCTCCCCATTTTTCGGTGACTTTTGCCGCAATATCAGGTATGGTTTCACTTAATTTCTCCATGGCTGTTGCCATACCACCCTTGATTGGCTCTATCCTGACGCCGTCCTTGTCGATGACTATGACGGCGATGGGTTTTACCCCGCCACCGCCCCCAGTACCGCTGCCACCCCCCTCCGTTTCTTGTTTAATTTCTCCTTTACCTGTGCCGCCGCCAGCGGCGAAACCGAATCCGACGCTCATCAATGGAATCAAGGTTTTGCCTTCGATAGTTATGGGCTCGCCGACAACGGTCTTAGCGTCAAGCACCTTTTCAATCTCTCCAAGTGTTGTCTTAACCAGTTTCTCAACGTCTTCCATAATTCATTGTTCCTCCTAAGTTGTTCTCTCTTACATACAAGACATTATACCACGGTCTAGAAGTGTACCTAAAAGGGCAGGTTATACATGTTAGAGCACATTCACGTTTCCGCTTGACTGTCGTTTTCCGGCTCCTTTTCTTTTGCTGATGTGCGGTCACGAAGCCAGCGGCGAATTTCATCAAGGGTGGGTGGCGAAACGCTGAATACCTCAATGTCTTCGGGAAATTGTACTAGATGTCCTTCCCTGATGAACAATATGGCCACTTCATTAGCTTTAAGCGTGTCGTCTATTCTTTTGGTGATATGTTCATATCTTTTCCTTGAGGTTTCGACGTATAATTCAGACACTTTTCGGGCGACCTTGTCGCTGAGGAATCCAATGAATAAGCACCTCTCCCAGTCTATGGTTTCCTCAGCTAACTCCTTGTCTTCTATCACCTCAAGATTAGCGCCATCTTGGCACTTTTGCTTGGCGATTTGGCAGCTCTTCTGATTCAACTCCTCCATAATTTTGAGGCCGTCATCACCACCCAAACTGATTGATTCATGGTATACACGGCTAACAGTGCCTATTTTCGCTTCAAGGTTAACTATGTGCTCTGCTACCTGCTTCCAGTAGAGTTCATATTTCTCGGTGTACTCAGAAGGGGCGTCATTGTATAAATATATCAGTGGGACGAGGAGGAGTCTCCTCCCCTGCTTGAAGCTGTCTGCCTCAGGTTTGTTTATTTTGCCCAGTTCTTGTGCCATGATTATTCACCTCTCTTCTAGTTTATCATAGAAATCCCTCCTTTGCGCTAGTAGGAAGATGTGACTAAAACGAGGCTAAACAGGCGATCTGCAAAAGGGCTTTTCTACTGTAAGAACTTGGTGTTATCTGAGGTTTATTGCATATGATGGTCAGATATATAGTCAACACAGCCATTAAGGTTTGATGCAACAGAGGGACGATATAATATGCCAGATTTCCCATATTAGAGAGGTAACAGGCAGGTTCTTGTAACTCTCTAACGGCGGTATATTTGATGTCTAATAGGGGCTACTGAACTGGCTAGCGAGTGCAGCTTAGCCTTTCGTTCAGGCTCTAATCGTTTATTTATTTCTCCAGGCCGGCTTCCTTTTCTCCAGGAAGGATTTTAGCCCCTCTTGTCCATCTTCTGTTTCCCAAGTCTTGATCCCCAGCTCTGTTCCTTTTTGGACAGCTTTATCGAATTCAGCGGTATCGGCACATTGATAGAGAGCATCTCTGACGAGCTTCAGGCTGAGGCTACTTTTTTCTAAGAATCTTCGAGCAAGTTCCTCTGCGGTTGCGTCTAGCTCTTCTTCCGAAACGACTTTATTTACTAAGCCTATACGCTCTGCCTCTTTTGCGCTTACATTCTCACCTAATAGGATAAGCTCGAAGGCCTTTTTCTCTCCCATTATCCGGGTAAAAAGCGCAGCAGCTGCCGGTGCTAAACCACCTAGTTTTATCTCTGGCTGACCAAGCTCAGCTTTCTCGGCGGCAATAGCCATGTCACAGCCGGCAACAAGTTCACAGCCGCCTCCCAACGCCACGCCGTTCACCACAGCGATGCTTGGCTTGCCAAGGCTTCTTAAAAGCCTGAACATCCTGTCAAACTCCTTCATCATCCGGGGCATCATTTCTCCCAGGTGGTCCTTTACCTCTATCCCAGCACAGAAGGCCCTGCTCCCACTCCCGCGGATTAGCAGGACCTTCGTTTCTTCATCTTTTCCTAACGCTTCCAGGGCGGCATTAATCTCCATCAGAGTATCATAATTCACTACATTAACCGGCGGACGGTTAATAGTGAGTTTTGTTATGCCATCATTTTTTTCCAGGGTAATATTTTGAAACTCCACGATTCTCCCTCTGAATGCTGTTTGACCTATTGTTTGCCGTAATATCTTCTATTAAACCCCTGTAAGTGAGATGATATGCCTCATCTCAGCGGGAACGACCTCACCAATGCTAGCCTGTCAGCCTCTCTTTGTCAAGCCACAAAATAGAAAGCCCGGGTGTAACCCGGGCTTTCTATAATTAGCTTACAAGCCTATCCTGTCATTTCTGTGGTTTGCCCAAAACTGCCTCATATAGCTCATCGTCAAAAGGATGACCTTCTGCCTGCATCTGACGAAGCTTAATAAAATCAACGGTGTCCTTACCGGTTATCCTCTTGGTATTAAAGGCGTTAAAGCCGAGGAAGGCTTCTCCCTGCATATTAACCGCTAGCCAGTAACGGTGGTCATTCTTGGCCAAATCCCAGAAGTACTTCTTCTTCTGCCTTATCCCGACAATGGACTTCATCAAGCAGCCATGGAATAGGTTGGTGAAAGTCCACAATGTCTTATTCACCTCTTCATCTAAGCGAGTCAAAACTGCAGGCAGCGATCTAGCCAGCTCCCTAGCCTCCTTTGCCTCCGGGCCAGTAACAGGCTCGCCGTAGACAATCTCGCCATCTTCAAGCCACTTGTCCGTAATCACCTGCGGGTTCCTGATAAACTTGTCTCCCTGCTTAAGCACTGGCACCACCTTACTAAGATAGTTTTTCCTTAGCATCTTGTAGGCACTCCACATCTCGCAGGAGACACAGTTCCACATGGCATCCTCTATGCTCAGAAACCAGGGGAGAAAATCTGATGCGCCCCCAACTGGAGCTGAGCCATGCCTCGGTCCCGCCTGTCCAAAAATAGCTAGGTCGGAGGAAATAGATATATCACAGGCACTGCCAATCTCCTGCCCACCAGCTACACTCATACCATTAACCCGGCGAATGGTTGGTTTTTGGCACTGAAGGATAGTATCCACCATGCCGTTGAACAGGTCCATGTATGCACCGTATTCTTGAGGCTTGGTGGAATAGTACTCCGCATATTCTTTGGTATTACCGCCGGTGCAGAAAGCCCTCGTGCCGACTCCGGTAAAGACAACGGCAACAACATTCCGCTGCATCTGGGCTCGGTGAAATCCAGCAATTACCCCTTTCACCATTTCAGTGGTGTAGGAGTTCAACTGGTCAGGATTATTAAGGATAATCCAGGCGCTATATAGACCTTCCACCGGATTTCCCTTAGGGTCAATGATTGGCCTCTCCTCATATATGGTGCATGGCGCATCAGTGCCAAAGTGTTCCATGCCCCATATATTATGGTCTTTTAGCCCGCCTTCTTTAGGTAACCAATCTAAAGTCATTCTATACCTCCTCTTTGATTTATTCAGTTAAGTTAAAAATCAGGGGTTAACACTATTCTCTGTGTCAGCCCGCCCTTATGAGCTTCCTCAAATGCTTCCTTTATTGTGCTCATCGGTCTTGTCTCGACAAAGGGTTCTATCTGTATCTTACCCTCCAAGACCATGTTGAGAACTGTCGGATAGTGCTGAGTGAGACAACCCCACGAGCCCAGAATGTCGGCATCAAACGCCATTAAACGAGACAGCGAATACTCATTCTTCTGCGTACCATAACCGCATATTACCAATATACCGACGAATGATAGCAACTCAAGGGCAATCTTTTGCCCGGCGAGCGTCCCAGTCCATTCAAAAATCTTCCAGCCATAGTTAGAGGGTATTTTCTTTTCATTACAATAGGCTCGAAATTCGTCTCTAATAGCCCTGGTGTCTTTATCTGCTGTGCTCTGAATAGTATGAGTAGCGCCAAAGTCTAGGGCTCTCTTCAGTTTTTCTGGGTTGCGGGCAATACCAATTACCTCTTTAGCACCTAATGCGGACAAAATTTGAGTAGCGTAGACGCCAAGTCCACCGGTCGTCCCGATGACAATAGTTAAATCCCCCGGCTTAACTTCGGCTCTCATTGCTGCCTGATAGGGTGAAGTGGCGGCATCGGCAATCACGGCAAGATGTGAAAGGGGTATTCCCTTCCTATCAGGAACTTTGCATAAATCCTGAGAAGGAACCACAATGTGACTGGAAAACCCGCCGTATATCCCCATACTATTCCCGGGCATCTTCTGTGCCAGACACCGATTGCCTCTACCGGCGGCACAAATAGGACAATTATTGCAAGGCATTACCGCTGGTATAATTACCTCCTTGCCTATCCATTTGCTGTCTCCCGCTATGACTTGACCACTGATTTCGTGCCCTAAGGTTAGAGGCGGTTTGTTTACAGTAGGTACACCATCATAAAAATACCCCAGGTCAGTGTGGCATACTCCACAGCCAGCAATTTCAACCAGCGCCTCGCCTGGCTTTAGCTCAGGCATGTCAAGGCTAACTCTAGCCAGCTTTCCCGGCTCTGTCATCTGCCATGTCTCGATTTTGTTAGGTATCTTTGCCATCTTTTCTCCTCTACAAGATTGTTATCATTGATACTGGTGCATTGTCATACTTTATCACGGATCTAACGAAATCGACCTTTATCAGGTGTTCAGAAACTGAAGCATTGAGATTTTATCATCTCATTTGTAAGGCTGTCAACAAAGTTGATTTGACGGGTGCTCCATCGTGATTTATAATACCTCTTTGTGACTTAGCGAGGGTCTTCCAGCAGCCCAAGAGGTATCCATGAAGGCTTTGCTTGGCCAGGGGTTTAAGTGCCTGTTTCTCTAGGCATTTAGTAGTTTTATGGTGCTATTGGCTTTACAGAAGATCATGACTCGCCACTTTAATCTAGGGGCGCTAAAATTTGGGAGATTAACTTAGGCAGTACCAACTTTCATTTGGATAAAAAGCTATACAGCACGAATTAGGGAGGAGCAACTTTGAATAAGAGAAACGCATGTATCATAGCTGCTGGTGTATCCGTCTTTGGTGAAAGGCAGGCGCATCTGGTTGATCTATTTCAGGAAGCAGCGAAGAGGTGCCTTGATGACATCCCCGGGTTGAAGCCGAAAGATATTG
>Ga0209427_10001361_pt1 | contig 28027 bp, 27 predicted proteins | sample DeeMarSWOR136_30_FD_187465 | JGI IMG/M metagenome (GOLD analysis project Ga0209427, IMG submission 187465) | Marine sediment microbial communities from White Oak River estuary, North Carolina - WOR-1-36_30 (SPAdes) (version 2) | ecosystem: Environmental > Aquatic > Marine > Intertidal zone >...
ATACTTTACCACCATTTACCAGTCGAAATCTATACAAGAAAGCAGGGCCATTTGGGCCCTGCTTTCTTTTGCATTGATTTGAGTTGATTTCATGAATGTCCCGAACCCCATCCTCTATTTCTTTGGGGCTTCGGCAGGTTTCTCTGGCTCAGCCGCAGGTTTCTCTTCGGGCTTTGCCTCGGGTTCAGCGGGGGGCTGGGCCGGCGCCTCCGCTGGTTTTACCTCTTCTTTAGCTGCTGGCTTTGGTGCCTCTTTGCCTTTACACCCCATGCCTAATGCGACTAGATTAAATGCTAAAACCATAGCAATCAAAAGAAAAATACATCTTCTCACGTGTCCTCACCTCCTTTCGGGCATCTTATCGAATTTTTAATTAATATTTCGTGAGATGAATTTATTTTATCCTGTCAAGACGAATGGGGATTTATTTATAAGCCCCTTTTCTAATAGAAAGGCCCTACCTATACTAAGTAGGGCCTTTCTGCCTTGGCCAAAGGCTATGACTTGGTGATGGTTTTTACGACATCAGCTTCTACATCTGCTTCCACTTCATCGCCTAGCGCAATTTCAGCTGAAAGTGCCTCGTCTTCCAGAGTATATTCTTTATCATCAATACTGATCTTTTTTGCCTCCATATCGTAGGCTGTAACTTTCCCTTTTACTGTCTCCGCAAATGCGGGAAGACAGAAGGCTACCAAAATTGCCAAGGCTGTGAAGATGACCAAAATCTTCTTCAACATCGCTTATCACCTCCTTTCATGTGGATTAGAATGATAGGTGGTTATATTCCTTTCACACCAACGTATAGTTCTTTAGGACAATCACACTATTTCCAGACCGCTCTCTTAACCGACCAGTAACCTCCACTTCTTTTTGAAGTAGAGCAAGTAATTCTGCTTTTTTATTCCTAATTTCAATCTGATACTCCTTTTCGTCGGTCCCCGAAAGCCCTAAGGCGATAACATGTCCGTCCTCATCCCAGTCCACCGGTAAGAGGATCCCTCGAACCGTGATCAGCTGATTGCTCTTTTTCGACTTTGGGTTCATAGATTCATATCTTGAAGGTATTTGGATAAAGATGGTAATCATAGAGCAATTGCCATGCCACAATTGTAACCTATTGAAATCAATAGGTTTTTTCTAAAGGTAGGGTTATAGCTATAGGAATTTTTGATTCCGATTTTTCAGAAGGAAGTTGGTTACTATCTCTGGAAAGCCTTTTTGTGATGAGTCTATATATCTAAAATAATATGAAAATTCAAAAAAAGGAACTTTCAGTTCTGACAAACAGTAAACCGGAACTCGTAATTCTTATTTAACTAGGATGGCTGAGCATCACTTGAAGTCTTCTTTCTGTAAACCGTACTTGTTCATCAATTTGTTTAGCTGCCGGGAGGTAATCCCAGCGGCTTCTGCTGTTTTCTGGATTTTGCCCTTTGTCAGACCGAGCAATTCCCTTAAGTAATGCCGTTCAATGTTCTCGATACCCCGGCGTCTCACCTCTGCCAAAGTTAGGGAAGCATCAAGGGGAGCCTGCGTTCTTGAATGTTCGGAAGTAAGAAGCTCTCTTGGAAAACTCTCCGGCGTAAGCACGGAAGAGGTCTCCAGGATGTAGGCACGCTCAATGAGGTTCTCCAGTTCTCGTATGTTACCTGGCCAATTGTACTGCTCAAATGCCTGCATGACTTTTGGATGAACCTCACAAATTTCCTTGGAGTAGAATTGATTCATTCTTTTCAAGAAAAATTTGACGAGGAGGGGGATATCCTCTTTTCTTTCTCTTAATGGAGGGACTTCGATGGGAAACACACTCAACCGGTAATATAGGTCGCTTCTAAAAAGGCCATCGTTACATAATTTCTTCAGATCCGCGTTTGTCGCCGCAATAATTCGCACATCAGTTTCGATATCAATCTCCCCTCCAACCCGTTGAAAGGTTCTGTCTTGGAGGACCCGTAAGAGCTTAATTTGCGCAGATGGCGTGATCGTGCCGACCTCATCCAAGAAAATCGTTCCGCTGTTGGCAATTTCAAACTTGCCGAGCTTTCTCCTATCCGCCCCAGTAAAAGCGCCCTTCTCGTGACCGAACAGTTCGCTCTCCAAAAGAGTGTCAGGAATAGCGCCGCAATGCACACTAATGAATTGTGCATTCTTTCTTTGACTGTTGAGGTGTACGAATTTCGCTACTAATCCTTTACCGGTTCCCGTCTCACCTGTGAGCAAAACCGTGCTTTTTGTTGGAGCCACGGAGAGAACCTTATCAAAGACTCCTTTTGCTACTGGACTTATGGTTTGAACGATTTCAAGTGACTCTTTCTCCCAAAAACTCTCACGAAGATAATTCAGTTCGGAGCGCAACCGGATGGATTCGCCAATACTCTCGGTAACATATCTCAACTCATCTCTATTGATCGGATAGGTGAGATAGTCGCTGGCGCCCGCCTTCACAGCATTTACGGCCTCCCTGATCGTCTCTTGCGATGAGAGCACGATGATCTCGGCAGCAGGGAACGTTTGCCGAAATGGTTCCAATCCTGCCCTATAATCATAGCGGCCTCTTTGGGATCCCAAAGCGCGAAGAAGTTCCACATCGATAAAGGTAAATTCATGGCGTTTTTTTCGGAATTCGACCAAGCAAGAATCTCTGTCCGATACTACTTCAACCCTATACTCGGGAGAAAAATATTCCCGCATCGACTCACAAGCCAATTGGTTATCCGAAGCAATGAGGATCGATTTCATCTAAATCACCACCGTCCTATGCTACTGCTTACCTATCCTGACAATGATACCACAATCAAGCTGAGAATTGATAAATTAAGATGATGAGGGCAGCAGGCAAGCAGCATGAGCAGAAAGTAGAAGGGAAAGGAAAAGGGAAGAAAGAAAAGTCAAGAGAAAGCAGTAATCAGTAGGCAGAAAACTGTAACCAATAAACCTTGAAAGCTCTAAACTTTTCCTTCAATGACACTGGCGATGTGGCGCACCATTTGGCGGTAGACATCGAGAAAGATTTCAGGGGAAAGGAAGTAGTATGGGTTTTCATCATAAAAAGACGAAACCAGCCTCTTTGCTGCTTCGTCAATGTCTCTTGTGGAGCAGTAAACCGCCTCCATCTGGGCCCGTTTCTGTTTCGCCATCTCGATCGTTTTTGAGGTGAAATCGCTGGCCTCTTCTCCAAAAACGTATCCATAATGGTCAGCGCAGTAATATTCGACCTCGAGCTCTTTCATTCTCTCAAGGCTTTCCTGATACTTGGTGTAATTGGAATTTCCTGAGGTGATGATCGTCTCGTTAAATGGGATGCCTCCTCCGTCGGTTGGAAAGAGGGTTTTGAGTTCTGGAACATAGGCAGCAATACTGCAGGATGAATGGCCCGGGATTTCAAGGACCCAGACTTTCAACCCCCCTAAGTCGATTTGATCCCCTTCTCCGATTGTCTTGCCCGTCACATCCTCTCGCCACTCTAGATCGTGTGTGGAATAGACGCTCTGCTTTCCCATTCGGTTTGCAACGGTTTGGCTGAACTCGTTAATTGTGGCAATGGCTTTTGGCATCTGAAGAATCTCCCATGCCCTGATCGAGGCATAGACCTCCATTTCGGGATGGCGGCGTTTGAAGAATGGGACGATCCCTACATGATCGAAGTGGGAATGGAGGATTAGGAGTTTTGTGATCTTCTCTTCATCAATTCCGAATTCCTCGAATTGCCGCAGCACATCGGGCAGGATGTAGCTCATGCCTCCGCTGATGATCATGGAGCCATCCCTTCCCTCAAGAAGGTAGATCCCTGACTCCTCGCGGCCCAAAAACCAGATTTGGTCTCGAACTCTTCCCTGCTTTCGGATTCTCATGCTGCATTCATTTTTCGCTTAATCCACTATTTATAAGGCACTTTTTTCAGTTTGTAAAGGTGAGGCGTGGTGATTGCTATCTCACATCGTCATGCTTTGTTTAAAGAAGAACTTGAAGCCTAACAAGGCGAGAAGGCTGATCACGCTGATGGAGACGTAGAGCATCTCGAGATTGGAGAAGGCCAATATGGAGGTGGCGATCATGGGCCCCAATGCCATCCCCGTAAATCTTGCGGAATTCAGGAAGCCGATAACGCCACCCCTCGGTTCGCTAAGAAACAGGGAAAAAGTCAACGGGATGGTTGCTGCCACCAGTCCTGTTTGTATCATTCGCATTAGAGTAAAGTCGACGATCCCCATGGCTAGGGCGAGGAGAGCCTGAAAGAAGATCCCCAGGGCAAAAAGGGAGGCGATCGTTCTGGTGAGTCCATACTTTCTTGATAACCAGCTCCAAACGTAGGTGCCGATCATGGCTGTGATCGTATAAAGCATCACGACCGTTCCTGCCAATTTCAAAGCAACAGTCTTTTCAATATTAAATTTCTCAAAGACATTAGGAAGAACGCTTGGCAGGAACATCAGTTGGACAGTGGCTACGAAGCAAAGCGCCCATCCGACGATGACTCGCTTATTAATACTGGCACGAAAGGAGACTTTCTCTGGCTTGGGTAGCTTAGGGACATCGGTGACACGGAGATAGCAGAAGATGGAAGCAGCAAATATTACAACTGATGCACTTATGAATGCCCCCTTAAAACCGAGTGCCACTGCCGCCAGGGAACCGATAGGAGGTCCTACCAGCTGGCCTAATGTCATGGATGATTGATAGATGCCCATATCTAACGAAACCCTCTCCTTCAAAGATGAAGACGAGACGATAACCATCCCGATCGTGGAAATGCCTCCTACCAATCCTTGGCCTATCCTGAGGAGGAGGAGGATATGGAGGTTCGTTGTGAAGCCCATAAGAAAGACCATAAGGGAATGAGTGATTAGCCCCCTAAGATAGAGCAACTTGGGACTGAAATGGTGGGTAAGAGATCCCCAGAAGGTAGAGGTTAAAGCTGTAACGAGACCGGAAGAGCCAAGTATGGCGCCGATCCAGAAAAGGGTTTCTTCGAAAGAATAAGGGCTGACATTTAATATATAGAAGGGTAAGAAAACGTTGAGGAAATTGTGGGCGGAGGCGGCTCCAAACTGGGAGAAGGAGATAAAGATCAGATTACGTTGACTTGCCCGTTCCATAGCCCTGTATAAGATCCACGAAGATTCTCAATCTGTCAATCGTAGACGAATAGAGAGGGGGTGTCAAGGGAAGGAGCCTTTAGATTTCTCTAAATTTCTATTGACCCATTCATTTCAATCTATTAAACTTCTATAGAAAAGTGCTGGGGCGGGTTTTTGGATGGAAGGTCATAGGGGATGGTGGAGGGCGTTCTCCTCCTAATCCTTCAGACCTCGGGCCTAGCGGAGATACTTTATCTGTTTCTATTTCAGAAGGACAACAATAGCGAAAGGGGTTCCTATGAAAAACGTCGTACCTGAAGAAGTTCTTAAAGAAATCTTTCAAAGGAAATTAAGAAGGAGAAACCTTAACGGCGAGGTTTATGATAAACTGAGAAAGATGATCCTTTCGGGTAAATTAAAGAAGGGGGAGCGGTTAATACAGGAAAAACTTGCCCTCCGTTTCAATGTGAGCAGGCAGACAATCATCTTTGCCCTCCAGCAGTTAAAAAAGGATAAGTTGATTGCCATCAAATATAAAAAGGGTGCCTTTGTTTCTTAAAAAATGAAAAAGGGATTACCCGAAATGGCTAACCCCTTTTTCTTCCTTGGTGGAGCAGAGGAGATTTGAACTCCCGACCTCCAGAGTGCGATTCTGGCGCTCTCCCAGCTGAGCTACTGCCCCGGGATCTTGTCATAGGTTCGAGGTTGGAGGCTCAAGGCGAGAAATATCCACAGAATGCATAACAGCAATATGCCTCAATCCTCTAACCTAGTGTTTCAAGCTCTTTAAATAGCGTTTCAATTTGGGACCGATTTCTGGATGTTTCAGACCGAGCGAGAGGTTAGCCTCCAGATATCCCCATTTGTCACCGGCATCGTATCGGTCGCCAATAAATTCATATCCGAAAACAGGGGCCTCTTGCCTCAATATCCTCAGCCCATTGGTCAACTGGATTTCTCCTCTCGAATCGGGAGGAACCCTCTCTAGAATACCAAAAATCTGAGGAGGGAGGATGTACCTTCCAATGATGGCCAGATTGGAAGGGGCTTTTCCCTTCTCGGGTTTCTCAATCATGTCATGGATGCGGTAGATTCGGTCCTCCACTTTCCTCCCTTCGATGATTCCGTAAAGATGGGTCTCTGCCTTAGGGACTTTCTGGATGGCGATCACGGCACCATCCACTTTTTGATAAACCCTGATCATCTGCTTGATACAAGGCACCCTCGCATCGATCAGGTCGTCACCCAGGAGGACAACGAACGGTTCGTTTCCAACGACCTTCTTGGCACAGAGAATTGCATGGCCAAGACCTAAAGGCTCCTTCTGTCTGACCGAAACCAATGTCACCATCTCAGAGATATTCTGAATTAATTTCACTAGGTCTTTCTTCCCCTTCTTTCTGAGATGATTCTCTAGCTCTGCAGACGTGTCGAAGTGATCCTCAATGGAACCCTTCTCCCTTCCGGTGATGAGGATCACCTCTTCGATGCCTGCGGCTACTACCTCCTCCATGATATATTGAATGGTGGGTTTATCCACAATGGGCAACAATTCTTTTGGAACCACCTTCGTGGCCGGGAGAAATCGTGTTCCGAAACCAGCAGCCGGTATGAGGGCTTTCTTTATTTTCATACAAGCCCCAGAAGCCTCCGGATGGTCGTTTTTAATTCTGTCAAGTCCGCACACTTGACGATATAAGCATCCGAGGCCCAGGTCGTCAAATCCTGTTTATACTCTCCATAGGCGGAGCACATGATAATTGGGATTTGTCGGTCTAAGTCCCTTATTCGCTTCAGCGTCTCAATACCATTCATCCCTGGCATCTTGATATCGAGGGTGACGAGGTCGGGTTTAAAGAGGGGGACTTTCTCAAGGGCTTCCTCGCCACCCTTTGCCACCTCCACCGCAAACCCTTCTTCTTCCAGCTCCTCCTTGTAGAGGTACCGGATACTCTCCTCATCATCGACGACCAAGATTTTCTTCATTGGTCTACCTCCCTCATTTTTCCCTCCCTTAATGGTGCTACCGGAAGGGTGATGATGAACGTCACTCCCTCTCCAGGGTGATTGTCCACTTCGATCTGGCCCCGATGGGAGGTGATAATTTTATAAATAAGGGGCAAGCCCAGACCCAGACCGGATTCTTTCGTAGAATAAAAGGGGTTGAAGATGTTATAGAGATTTTCAGGGTCGATTCCGCTCCCTGTATCCTCCACTTCCACCCGGATAAAAGAGGCCCCATTCCTTGAAACGGGATGAACGCGGAGCGAGAGCCTTCCCTTTCCACTCATGGCCTGATAGGCATTGATGAAGAGATTGAAGAACACCTGCTTTAGCTGTTGATGATCTCCTATCACTTTGGGAAGCTCTTCGGCGTATTCTTTGACGAGTTCAATCTCTCTCTCATCGAATTTTTCTGAGACCATGGAGAGGCTTTCTTCAAGAATGTCCTGTAGGTCCACTTCTTTAAGGACTAAGGATTCATCCCGTGTGTAGTTGAGAAGGTTATTGAGAATCTCCTCCATCCGCGACACTTCGATCATGATCGTTTGGGTATATCTTTTTTCGGGAGCTTCATCCGGTATGGTTCGATAAAGACGGCGTGCAAATCCGCCGATGGAGACGAGAGGATTTCTGATCTCATGGGCCACCGTCGCAGACAATTCACCAAGTGCCGCCATCTTTTCCTGATGAACTAAGAAGGTCTGTGTGTCCTTTAGGGTCTGATGGACTTCCTCTAAGTTTCGGTAGAGGAGGGCGTTCTCAATGGCCAGTCCCGCCTGGCTGGAAAACATGCTCAAAATTTGAATGTCCTCATCGGTGATGAGGTTCCGGTTATAAAGATTGTCGACTAAAATGACACCAATGACCTTCCCTTTCCCCCGGAGAGGAACGGTGGCAAAGGAATAGACTGTTGGATCACGACTGAGATGTTCTCCTATAGGGCAACTCGCTGCTGAGCTTAAGAGACAACCCCTTTCGCATCGTGTTCGAACACCTTCCTGATCCACCTGCGGAAAGAGGACATTGAAAGACTTTCCTTCCAGAACTGTCCTTGAAAGAATGCATTGTTCCTGTTCGAGAGGGACCTGAATCCCTTTAACTTTATGGTTCAAGATGGAGTTGCTGGTGGAAGAGGGCAAGATTTGGGCTATCAGGTCTGAAAGAGTTTCTTCTTTTTCCTGAGAAAGATAATTCCAGATCTTACCAGCCTCTTCCGCGTTATCGGGTCCCACCGCCATGGTCCCATTTAAGGACCGATTCCTTTCGTTGAGCATGAAGAGCATAGCTCGGTTGAAACCCAATCCCGCACCAACCGTGATAGCGGTCAAGGTAATTTGGAGGATCCGTTCAAAATTTACTGTGGTCAGAAGGGCCTTATTGAGTTCCCAAAGGATAGAAAGCTGCCCCACTCTTTTCTTGTGCTCATCCACCATTTTGGAAGTTTCATAGTGGGTGACAGCATTTTCAATGGCACAGGACATCTGGTTCGCCATGGTCAACAACAATTGAAAGTCCCTCTCATCGAATTTTGAAGGATCGGTCTCTTTGTCATAGAAGCCCAAGGTTCCAAAGCTCCCCTCTTTTGATAGAAGAGGAGCGCAAACAATAGAAAGAATAGGGTTGCCTTTACTGAAGTGATTAAGAAGGAAGGGCGTTCGGGTGAAGACAACCCTTTTAGCGATCTTCTCATCGAGAGGATTTTCATGGTAGTCCCCCAGACTCCATTTGACCTTTAACTCCTTCGTCTTTCTATCTAAGATCCTCAACACCCCTCCCTTAGCCTTCAGGATTTTTAGACCGGTCCTGACGATCGATTCAAGAAGCTCCTCTAATTTCAGCGTGGAAGTGACCACTTTCCCCATCTCGTGGAGTGTCGCCAATTCGGAGGATGTCTGTTCCATCTTTTGAAGGAGATGGGCATTTCGAACCGCCTCTCCCATCTCTTTTGCGACCAAGACGAGCAGATCGATCTCTTGGGATGAGAGCTGCTGTTTTTCTGAGAAACCAATATAAAGGATTCCCTGGAAGATGGTCTCGTCATAGAGGGGGATACACGCAAAGGTTGGGCGAAGGAGGTCTTTCTCTTCGGGGTGGATCTCCTCTCCGGAAAAAGGTGATTCCTTATCGGCCCAGAAAGGTTCCGTTTGAGAGGCCACGCGGGAAAGAAATCCGTTCTCAACGATCTTCTCGCGCCTCAGGAAGAGGCATTGATCTGATCCGAAAGCCTCGGAAATGGTCTGGAGCATCTGATCGAGTTTCGCTTTAATGGGGATAGCAGAATTGGAGAGATGGATGATCGATTTCAGAAGATCAAAGGCTTCAGGATGGCCAGACATAAGAAATTACTTGACCTCTCTTAAGTACTCTGCAGCTTCTTCAGGGGGGGTAGGGTTGATGTAAAATCCCGTCCCCCACTCGAACCCAGCTACCCTGGTCAATTTGGGCATGATCTCAAAATGCCAATGGTAGTGTTCGTTCTCTGACCCTGAAAAGGAAGAGGTGTGAAGGACGTAGTTGTAAGGGGGATCGGTCAGCACATGATTCATCCTTTTGAGGGTATCCAAGAGGATTTCGGCAGCCTGTTCATACTGAGAGGTTTCCATTTGCTCATAACTGGGATAATGAATTTTGGGAAGAATCCATGTCTCAAATGGAAATCGGGAGGCGAAAGGGGCGATGGAAAGGAAGGACTTATTTTCGACGATAAGACGGCTCTTCTGCTGAATCTCCTGTCGAATGATATCACAGAAGACACATCGGTCCTTATAATTGAAATAGTTTTTAGCTCCTTCGATCTCCTCAGCCACTCTCCTCGGAACGATCGGAAGGGCGATGAGTTGAGAGTGGGAATGTTCCAGAGAAGCACCAGCAGCCACACCGTGGTTTTTGAAGACGAGAACGTATCGAAGTCGTGGATCATTCCCGAGATCGATAATCCGATCGCGGTAGGATTGGAGAACGCGCTCCACACCTTCTAACGGCATGGTCGCTAACGTCTCTGCATGACGGGGCGTTTCGATGACCACCTCGTGGGCACCAATCCCATTCATCTTATCGTAGATGCCTTCACCCTCCCGGTTCAATTCCCCTTCAATACGGAGGGCAGGAAACTTATTGGGGACGACCCGGAGCGTCCATCCGGGGGTGTTAGGAGGAGTGCTATTTTCTCGATAGGCGATGATTTCAGGAGGGGTTCGGTCCTCATTCCCCTCACAGAGGGGACAGAAGCCGCCAATCGGTTTTCGCTCCTCCGGCACGAAATCGGAGGGCCTTCTACTCCTTTCAGTGGAAATGATGACCCATCGACCGTGAATCGGATCTTTTCTTAGCTCAGGCATGGGGGTTCTTCTTTCTCAGGGAGCTAAGAGGGGAAGCTACTTTTGGACCTCCCCCCTCTTTGTCTCTCCATTCGCTCTTGATCTTCCCTCTCGGTTTTGCATTCGATGCAGAGGGTGGTAACCGGCCTCGCCATCAGTCTCTTTTCAGAAATGGGCCTTCCACAGGATTCACAAACGCCAAACGTTCCATTGTCGATCCGATCCAAGGCTTCCTTGACCTTCAGGATCAGCTTTCTTTCACGATCCTTTATCCTCAGAAGAAAGTTCCGATCCGATTCCAAAGAGGCCCGATCGGTTGGGTCGGGAAAATCTCCATTGCTATCCTGCCGCATGTCGTTACATGCCTTTCCCGCTTCCTCCAGCAGGGCATGAAGCCTTCCCTCGAGCAGTCCTTTGAAATAGAGAAGTTTTTCTTGATCCATCAACGAACTCCTTAAGGAGGACCCAGACTCCTCAAGAGGCAATGAAGTCCAAAAACCAAATCAACAAATAATAATATATTTTTTTAAAAAAAATCAAATAATAAATGAAGTTGCACTCAATTTGACACAGATTTCTGAATCGACTATGCTACTATTAAATTGTAAATTACGTATGATAACGGGTGTCCTTCTAGCTTCAAAGACGATCTGAAGGTGAAATAGGTGCATGACCGTCCGTAAGGTTCTTATTGCTACACCCATTTTGGTTGCCCTCTTCTTGCTGCAGTCGTATTTCTGGGTTCCCACCTACGAAGAGCAGTCGCGAGGGAATCCCGATCGGCTTAATCAGTATATTACGGCATCCATCGGCGATGCCAGCATCCTCAACCCGATCCTCTCGGCGGATTCGGCCAGCAGCGATATTAACAACTTGGTCTTTGAAGGCCTGATTGATTACAACGAAGACCTCCTTTTCAGAGGGCGATTGGCAAAGTCCTGGGAAATCTATGAAGAGGCCTTCTTTTACGTGAATGAGGATGCTCCCATCCCTCAGGTGGGAGAAGCAGGAGGTGAAGAGGTTGTTGAACTTCTTCAGAAAGTAAAAAGGGGAGCTTTGCCAGTCCGTGCGGAGGTAAAGACCTCCTTGGACAACATCAGGGAAATCTCCATCTTGCCCCCAAGGGAATTTGTTGTCACCCGGCGAGAGAAAGAGGGAAAGGAGGCCGGGCCAGTCAAAGATGTGACCATCCAAGCGAAGGCTCCGGTCAGAATCAAACTTGTCCTAAAAGAGGTAGATCAGTTTCTTTTTCAAAATCTTTCAAAGATCCTCGGCGAAGGGTATTTCACTACCTTCCGTGGCGAAAGATACGTCCGGATTCACCCAGAGGTCGAACCGAGCAAGAGGCTTGCCTACATCAATGAAGTTCTACCTTCCGCGGAACATAATCCCATCATTGTTTTTCACCTGCGGCCTGATGTGAAATTTCATGATGGCCATCCTTTCGATGCCCATGACGTCAAGTTCACCTATCATGCCATCATGAACCCCAAGAATCTTTCACCCCGCCTCTCTGACTATGAGCCGGTGAAAGAGGTAGAGGTTGTGGATCCCCTTACCGTCCGTATCGTTTACAAACGTCTTTATTCCCCTGCTCTCGGGACGTGGGGCATGGGAATGCTCCCGGAGCATCTCCTGAATGACGAAGCCTTAAAGAAAGAGGCGATCCGGTCCGGGAAAAATCCCGAAGCCTTCTCCATGCGGCAGAGTCGGTTCAACCGCCATCCGATCGGATGCGGTCCTTTCGTGTTTAAGGAGTGGAAATCAGACCAGTACATTCTTCTGGATCGCTATGATCAATATTGGGAGGGGCCACCCAATTACAGGCAGTACATTTATCGCATCATCCCCGACCCTCTGACTCAGGAGATGGAGTTCTACGCGGGGACGGCAGACGCCTACGCGGTTCGTCCTCATCAGGTCGAGCGTTTAAAAAAGGATCCAACCTATCAGAGCTTTTCGGGTATCTCCTTTGGCTACACTTATATCGGTTACAATATGCGACGGGAACCGTTCAACGATCCACGGATACGAAGGGCCCTTGGCATGGCGATCGATGTGGACAAGATCATTCAATATGTCCTGTTCGGTCAGGGGGAACGGATCACCGGCCCATTCGTGAAGCAGACGGATTATTACAACAGGAATGTCAAACCTGTTCCCTACGACCCGCAAGGAGCTCTAAAGCTCCTCGAAGAAGTGGGATGGAGACGCAATAGGGACGGTTGGCTGGAGAAGAATGGGAAGCGGTTTCAGTTTACCCTCATAACCAACAGTGGCAATGAACTTCGAAAGGCCATCCTGACGATTGCTCAGGACGGATGGAAACAAATCGGCATAGATGTCCGGACGGATCTCTTAGAATGGGCTGTTTTCATCCAGGAACGAGTCAATAAGTTTGATTTCGATGCCCTGATCCTGGGCTGGAGTATGGGCATCGAACCCGACCTTTACCAGATCTGGCATTCCAGTCAGACGAATCCTTATCAGCTCAATTTTGTCGGGTTCAAGAATGAGGCAGCGGACGATCTCATCATAAAGATCAGGCAAGAGTACGACCATGTGCAGCAGGTGGGATATTGTCACCAACTCCACGAGATCGTTGCCAGGGAACAGCCCTATACCTTTCTCTATGTAAGCAAATGGACGGCGGTCCTGGATAAAAGGATTGCGATAAAGGAAGTGAATGTCGAAGGAAAGGTGACTTACAAAAAGATCACGCCCACTAAAACGGGGAACTTTATGTTCTACTTTAATCGGTGGATCAAGCTGCCTGAAGTCCCTGTATTCAGTGCAGATGGATAGCTTATGCTGTCTTTCATTGGCCGCAGTGCCATTCAAAAGATCATCACCCTGTTCTTTGTGTCCGTGATTTCCTTCCTGGTTATCCACCTCGCCCCTGGGGAGCCCAGCCAGGTGGATCCCCTGAATCCCAAGTTTACCCCGGAGATGGTGGAACGATTTCGCAAGCAATTTCACCTCGATCAGCCGCTTTACGTCCAGTACGTTTATTTTTATGGTGACCTTTTCACGGGAAAGACGGTCTCCTGGAAGGACAATCAACCGGTTCTGGGCAAGATTTGGGAACGGTTCAAGAACAGCCTCTGGCTCTTTGTCGTGGGAACCATCCTGACCTGGACCCTATCCTTTCCCATCGGGATCCGTTCGGCCATTTTCCGAGGTGGACCCTATGATCGCAGCGCCACGTTCTTTTCCTATCTCCTGATCTCCATCCCCGGCTTTTTCTTCGCCTATATCTTGATCATCGTGGTGGTAAACACCTTCCATGTGCCGGTCATTGGAATGGAAACGTTCGGCATGGGGGAGCTTCCCTGGTACCGTTTGTTGATGGACAGGGTCTGGCACCTCCTCCTTCCCTCCGTGCTTGGGGCGATCGGGGGGATTGCGATCCTGTCACGATATGTCCGGAGCCAGATGCTTGAAGTCGAGACGCAGGATTACGTACGGACGGCCCGGGCAAAAGGGGTGCCGGAGGAACAGGTTCACTACAAACACGCCCTCCGGAATGCGCTGTTGCCCTTCGTGACCATGTTCGGCCTCATTTTGCCGGGCCTCATCGGGGGCTCCGTGATCATCGAATTCATCTTTTCTTGGCCCGGCATGGGACGGATGGCCTACGAGGCCATCCTGGCCCGGGACTATCCCATCATCCTGACGGTCAACTTCATATCCGCGGTCTTGGTGCTGATCGGCACCTTTATCTCTGACGTCCTTTACATGGTGGTAGATCCGAGGATACGGCTGTGATAAAGGCAGAGATGGAGAATTCGCTTCCGAGGACAAGGATGGAAAGGCCCGTTGGGCCAAGAGAGTCCAGGTTTCGGCAATCCTGGCGACTTCTCAGGCGAAACAGACTCGCATTTTTGGGCCTTATCATCTTTGTCGCCTTCTTTCTGACGGCCCTTGCAGGGAGAGTGCTCACCTACGGAACCAAACCCGTCTTCGATCCTGCTGCCGTGAGGTTGCAGGAAAAACTGCGGCCGCCCCTCTCCAGTCCTCATCTGGAGACCTTGCGCCCGCAAGAAATTCCGAGGCTAGGACTCTACCTATTTGGCACCGATGATCTGGGACGAGATGTGTTTGCCAGGATGGTGCAGGGAGCCTGGGTCTCTCTCACCGTTGGATTTGTCGCCGTCGGGATCGCCGTAATCGTCGGCATCGTCATGGGAGGAATGTCCGGCTATTTTGGACAGAACCTTGTCAGGACCGACCAGATTCTTTTGGCCGCGGCTCTGCTTTCAGGGATCGGGCTCGTTATGGTTGGGGCAACCGGCACCGGTGTTGCGCTGCTGCTCGTAGGAAGTGCCTGCATGGTTTTTTCTCGATGGTGGAAAAAGAGATGGGAAAAACAACCCCTCACAGGATGGACAAAAGTCTTTTTTGCAGGAATGGTTTCCATCGATACGCTCGTCATGCGACTTGTCGATATCATGTTATGCTTTCCCAGTTTTTTTCTTATCCTCACGGTCGTGGCACTCCTTCCTGCCAGCATTTATAATATTATGATTGTGATCGGACTGACCAGCTGGATGGGGACAACGCGTTTCGTCCGGGCGGAGTTTCTCTCTCTCAGGGAGCAGGATTTTGTAACGGCTGCCCGGGCCCTCGGTGTCAGCAAGTGGCGGATCATCTTTCGCCACATGATTCCCAATGCGATCGCCCCTGTGCTCGTTTCAGCCACCATTGGCATTGCCACGGCGATTTTGACCGAGGCAGGTTTGAGCTTTCTTGGGTTTGGCGTGCCGCCTCCGGACGCCACGTGGGGGAATATCCTCTCCAATGGAAAGGATTTCATATTCGACGCTCCCTGGCTGACGTTTATCCCAGGGTTCGCCATCCTTGTCGTCGTCCTCTCCTTCAACCTGTTTGGTGAAGGGCTAAGAGATATTTTGAATCCGAAGCTCAGAGAACGCTATTGATGCTTTCCGTTCAGGACTTAAGCGTCCATTTCATCGGTGATGGCCGGGTGGCTCGCGCCCTGGATGGAGTGAGTTATGAAGTCCGAAAGGGAGAAACGGTCTGTCTCGTTGGAGAGTCAGGTTGTGGGAAAACGGTCTCCGCCTTGACCATCCTACGGATCCTTCCGCAACCCCCGGGTAAGATTGTGGGCGGCAAAGTCCTGCTCAACGGCCAGAACCTCCTAGAACTCGATGAAATGGAGATGCAGAAGATCCGCGGAAAGCGGATTGCCATGGTCTTCCAGGAACCCATGACCTCTCTCAATCCCGTCTTTACCATCGAGGACCAACTCGGAGAGGCCATTCGCATCCATGAGAGGGTGGGTGATGAAGGAGAATTGCGCCAACGGTGTGTACAGCTTCTCAAAGACGTTGGCATTCCATCTCCCGAGGAGCGCTTGAAAGACTATCCTCATCAGCTCAGCGGCGGACAGAGACAACGCGTGATGATCGCCATGGCGCTCGCGTGCAATCCCGACTTGGTCATAGCCGACGAGCCAACCACAGCCCTTGATGTCACGATTCAAGCGCAGATTCTCAATCTATTTCGCGAACTCCAGAAAAAAAGGGAGATGTCTCTTCTTTACATCACTCATGATCTTGGAGTGGTTGCGAACATTGCAGACCGCATCTATGTGATGTATGCAGGTGTCATCGTAGAGCAGGGAGATAACCCTCATATTTTCCATGACCCTCGACATCCCTATACTCAGGGACTCTTGGCGTCACTTCCTAGCCGCGCTAAGCGGGGTGGTACGCTTCACAGCATCCAGGGGACTGTGCCAGATCCCGCTTATAAGCCGAGGGGCTGTCCATTTCATCCCAGATGTGCTTTTGCTATCGAGACGTGCAGAATCCAATTTCCGGGATTGTGCGATTATGGAGAAGGGCACTTGAGTCGGTGCCCTGTGCTATATGAAAAAGAGAAGTCCTCCTATGGAAAAAATCAACCTACCTAACCCTAGCCTACTCAAAGTTGAAGGGCTCAAAAAGTATTTCCAGGTGCGAAGAGGTTTCTTGCAGAGGGTCATAGGATGGATCAAGGCCGTTGATGGAGTAGACCTCGAAATCGATCAGGGAAAGACGTTGGGCTTGGTAGGAGAGAGCGGCTGCGGTAAATCAACGATCGGTCGAGTCATTTTGAAGCTTCTGGATTCAGATGGAGGAAAGATCCTCTACAGGAATCAGGACATCAGCGACTTTAGCCAGGATGAAATGAAGCCTTTGCGGAAGGAGATGCAGATCATCTTTCAGGACCCGTTTGGGTCTCTCAATCCCCGGATGACTGTGGGGCAATCCATTGGGGAGGGGCTTCGTACCTTGGGTGTGAAGGGATATGTTGAAGGAAGAGCTAGGATCAGTAGTCTCTTGGAAATGGTTGGAATAGCGCCAGAAGCGGCTGATTTCTATCCCCATGAATTCAGCGGTGGTCAGAGGCAAAGGATAGGTATTGCGCGTGCCCTGAGCGTTGAGCCCTCTTTGATTGTCTGTGACGAACCCGTATCAGCGCTCGACGTATCTATCCAATCCCAGATTATCAATCTTCTGAAGGAATTACAAAACAGATTGGGTTTAAGTTATCTCTTCATCTCACACGACCTTAATGTGGTGGGTTACATCAGCGATACAGTGGCTGTGATGTACCTGGGCCACATTATGGAGTATGCCTCTGCAGATGAACTTTACGACCATCCCCTCCATCCTTATACGCTTGCATTGCTTTCGGCCGTACCTTCCCACAACCCAGATGCGCGTCGTGAACAGCAAGCCCTGATGGGTGACGTGCCCAGCGCCTTTAACCCACCTCCAGGTTGCAAGTTTCAGGGAAGATGTCCTCTCGTCGAGGACCGGTGTCGAAAGGGAGAAATCGAAATGTATCGGGTGGGCCAGGGCCATATGGTCCGATGTTGGAAGGCCGTTTGAGAATCATCGGATTGGAATTAACGGCTGGTCACTAAGACCTTGAAACCCATTAGGGAGAGTTTTTCTGCAGTGCCTAAGGCTTCTTCTCTCGTCTCAAACTGGCCGACCCTCACGCGGTGGTACTTCTGGGTAAGCGTTTCAAACGTGGCCACATAGACATTTTCGAAACTCTTTCGCAATTGATCAGCCAATCTTTGGGCATTTGCCTCATCAACAAAAGAGCCCACCTGGAGCGTGAATCGCTGAATAGATTCGATTACGGGACCGATGAACTCCACTTTGACATAGGCTATCCCCTTCTCATACATCCCAATAATCTGGGCGGCGGCATAGGAGAGATCTATGATTCTATCTTTTACAAAAGGCCCCCGGTCGTTGACCTTCAGCTCCACCGACTTCCCGTTCTCCATGTTGGTGACCATGACCATCGTGCCCAGGGGAAGGGTATTATGAGCACAGGTCAGTTGGTACATGTCATAGATCTCGCCGCTCGAGGTCGGCTTCCCATGAAAATCCTTTCCATACCAGGAGGCGATCCCATATTGAACACCTTTAGGAACCTCCTTTTTAGGTATCTGTTTTTCACGAGGAGGCGTCCTCCTATCGACCGGAACGCGGTGCTTGCCATTGCAAGCGGCCAAGAGGAAGAGAGGGATGAGGAGGCAGGAAATGATGAGTTTCCATTTCTTAAATTTGAAATTTTTAGTCTTCATGGCAGGAAAGGTCTCTCCTATGAATCGAAGCGTTCCCCTTTTGGGTTTGGAGTAAAAGGGATCCCCTTGGTAAATCTTCTCTGTTTTGAATGACAATCTCTTTCAGACGGAATCGTGCTTTTAGATTCAGAATATTCTCGTTCCTTTGGCCTCGCAGATTGGAAACATCTCTAGGGTGGCAGAGGAAGAGGGGACGATTCTCTTCGAAATAGATTTGGAGAAGATGCTTGGCCATGTCAAAGGCGATTTCCGAATCAACAAGCTGATGAAGAGCAGCATGGTAGGGGCCTGCAAGAAAGTGCTTTTCTAGTTCCCCTGTGGGTTGAAGACCAATTCGCGCCAAACGAATAGAGGACCTTTCCAACTTGAAAAGGCCTTTTTTTAACCATTGAACAGTTTCTTCTAAGGATAAAGGAGTATATCGTCCTTGCCTCCAGAGGATTTCAAGAGGAGAGCCTTTCAGCACCAGTGTGGGATGGATTCTCAGAAAATCGGGTTTCAGGCCGATGACTTGGTCAAGGGTCCAAAGAAAGCGCTCGCACGTATCACCCGGAAGTCCCATCATCAGATGAATACCGATTTCAAAACCCCACCGCCTTATCCGTAAGCAGGCAAAAATGGTATCCTCAGCCCGATGCCCTCTTCTGGATAGAAAGAGGACTTCGTCGATCATCGATTGGGCTCCAATCTCGATCGTCTTCACGCCATATTCCTTGAGCAGGGAGAGAGTCTCTTCGTCCAATGCGTCGGGCCGGGTAGAGATGCGAATCGAATGGATAACCTCGGAAACGAGAAAAGGCCTGATCTCTTTCAGATAACGAATTTGATCGCATCTGTTCATAGCGGTGAAACTTCCGCCATAGAAGGCAACCTGTTTCTCTCTCGCCCCATTCGAGGGGAGTCCTTTGATGGATTTCTCTACAAAATCTCTAACGAAAGAAGGAGCAGGAGCCTCTTCAGCCGTCGCCCTCTGATTGCAGAAGAGGCAGCGCTCGCGGCAACCCAGATTGGGAAGAAAGATGGGAATGATGAGTGGGTTCATGAAGAAATTCCAACGTATGTTTGAGGTGGGAGGTTAGAGGTTTTAGGCAAATGATTTTGCCTCCAACCGTAATCCTCAAACCTTAAACCATTCAGTTGACATTTTTAGCTGTTCCAGGGCTTTTTTGGCTGCTTCCTGCTCGGCTTCTTTCTTACTTTTTCCCCAGCCGATTCCCATGACTTCTCCGTTGATGAGGACAGAGGCTTGAAATCGCTTATTGTGCTCCGGCCCGGATTCCTCCAACACCCGGTATCGGGGAGAGACACCGGCCGACTGCTGGCTATGCATCTGCAGGAGGCTTTTAAAATCATTAAACAGGACAGACGGGATTCTTGTTTGAAGATAGGGCTCGAAATGTTCCTGGATGATTTCCAAGGCTAGGTTGAATCCTGCATCCATAAAGATAGCACCGATCAGCGCTTCATAGGCATTGGCCAGGATGGAGGATTTTTTCATTCCTCCATTTAATCGTTCTCCTTTTCCGAGGAGGAGATGTTCTTCCAATCGGAGTTCTCTCGAGAGATGGGCTAGAGTGCTCTGCTTGACAAGGTGGGCTCTATACATAGAAAGAGCTCCTTCTCGAGCCTCGGGAAATTTCTGATGGAGGAGGTGACTTACTGCCAGGTTGAGGACTGAATCGCCAAGAAATTCTAAAACTTCATTCGATTCTCTCGCTTGGCAAGTTGTCTCGTTCACAAATGATCGATGGGTAAGGGCCTTATCGAGCAATCCGATCTCAATAAACTGGTGCCCCAGACGCCTCTGCACTTCCCTCAAGGAAGCCAACCTCCCCTCGTCCATATCAACGCTCCACCCATTTTCCGGCGACACTATTTCCAATCGATTCCATCACCCATACGGTCAACTCCTGGTTAATCCAGTTGGAATGGCCTTCTTTTTCATTGGAAATAAGTACCGGAATGTAATTGCGAGAAAGCCCTTTCCATCTTCCAGTCTCCCTATCCCTTCGATCTTCCACCAAGACCTCTAACTTGTTGTGAAGAAATTGACGATAAAAAGACTGGCGTTTCTGCTTTCCTAACTCTCTCATCCTCTTCGCTCTCTTTTTAACGACTCCTTCGTCCACCCTCTGAGAGAATTGGAAGGCAGGGGTTCCCTTTCTCCTTGAAAAGGGGAAGACGTGGAGATAGGAGAAAGGCAGAGATTCAATCAGATCACAGGTGCCTTTGAACTTCTCTTCGGTCTCCCCTGGGAATCCTACGATCACATCGGCACCAATGGAGACGTTGGGAATTCTCTGATGGAGTTCTTGGATGAGACTGGAGAGAAAAGAGCGCCTATAATTTCTATTCATCATTCTTAGAATTTCATCATCTCCGCTCTGGATGGGAATATGAAGGTGTGGGCAGACCTTGGTCGAATGCGAGAGGGAGGAGATAAGGTCCGCCGAGAAATCCAGTGGCTCGATGGAACTGAGTCGAATCCGGTGAGGAGTCTCTTCCTCTTCTAGTCGTCTCAGAAGTCCCTGCAGAGAGAAAGGAGGGACGAGATCCAGACCATAGGAACCTATATGAATTCCAGTAAGCACAACTTCTTTAAACCCCCTCCCTTTCAATAATCTCAGATGTCCAATGATTTTCTCCGGTGGAAGACTCCTCGACCGACCTCTCGCGTAAGGGACGATACAATAAGAACATCGGGCATCACATCCATCCTGAATTTTCAGGAAAGCACGGGTGTGATGATGAAAGGAGTGGAGAGGGATATCCGAGAGAAACATCTCCTTCTGAATGTCGCTAACCTGAATTCGCGGGACTTCCCCTTTTTGCATCAGGGGAAGGAGGTCACGAATTTGGCCTTTCTCCGCATTCCCTAGAACGTATGTAACCCCTTCGATCCTTAGGATCGCATCAGGATCTACCTGTGGATAACATCCGGTGACAATGATCAGAGATTTTGGGTTGGCTCGGAAAGCCCGTCTGACCATTTGTCTTGATTGGAAGTCGGCCCGTTGCGTGACCGTGCAGGTATTGATGATGGCGATATCCGCCTCTTCTCCAAAAGAGACAAGGTCATATCCCCGTTCTTCTAAGGAAGCCATGAGGGCTTCTGATTCGAACTGGTTTACCTTACAACCGAGTGTGGCGATGGCAACCCTTGTCATTGAATTGAAGATTTTGAAAAGGTCGCTCTTCATTCGCACTCAGAGCTTCCTTTTTCAATTATTTGATAGAATCCCCTTAGAGTTGTGTCAATTTAATACTACCCCAGACCCCCATCTTTTCTCCGATGATGATGAGCACCCCCAACACCCCTTCAATCTCTTTTCCCCTTTCGAGTCCTAATTCGATATCCTTCTTCTCCTGGATGACATTTCCGACCGCCGTCGCTGCGGCATCAGCAAGGGCAGCCGATTTAGAGAGGATGCAAACAGCGTCGGCCTTTCCAAGACTAAGGGAATGGCCCACGGTCCCTGAAGAGGTGCAGACGCCGAGAGGACTGTCCTTTGGTCGAACCGCGATCCCTATTTTTAGGGTGAGAGGGGAATTGCCTGCATAGATTCCAATCGTTCGCTCTTTTGAGGTAGCAAGATAGATATCACCACCGTTCTCAATGATCACCTCTTTTGAGAGTTTGAAGAGGTCTCTCGAAACCCATTCCGCCATTGCCCCAGCCACAGCGGCCATTGGGCCGACCTGGGCCGATTGGGATGCTCGGATCATCTCCCGAACGATCTCTGGGGCATAAGGGTCATCCTTGATAGGGATAAGGCTCCTTTGGAATTCTGGGCTCGTGGCAATATAGGTTTCGAGTTGATGCCGGTATTTTAAGACTGATTCTCGGGCTTCGTTATGGAGATCGCTCTCAGCACGAACCAGTAGGTCTGTTTCCTTGACGACCACCTCAAATTTTACAAGGTCATCGGTTTTCACTAAGTTTCGGTAGGTTCGTTTTTCACACATGAGGTGCTCTTTAAGGAATTCATTATAATATTCATAAATGGAGGGTGTCAATTTTCTTAAGTCTTTGATTTCTTGCAATTTGTCGCTTATGCGGGGTATAAGATTCTTATATGGATCAAGACATTGTTCCAGCGGACAAAGAATTAAGAAAAAAAATCGTTATCTTCCTTGTGCTTGTCACTATTGCTGTCATCGTCACGGGATCCTACCTTGAGGATTACTTGGACCAGATCGAACAACACTCCCAAAAGGATCCCCAGTTAGCTTCAGAGAAAATAATGTTTGTGTTTAGATTGTGCACGGGGTTAGTTTCTCTACTCCTCTTGTGCATGGGGATTTATCTAATCCTCTTAGCAAGGAGGACTTGGAGATCAGGTCAATATCCCCCTCCGAGGATGAAGGTGATCAGGGATACAAGAATTCGGACTGGAGCTGAAGCGAGATCCATAACGATCGTTATGCTTTTTTCATCACTCATCTTGATTATCTTTGCTTTCTTAGTTTTATGTTTCCCATGGGCCCTTGAAAGCAAATTTATAAAGCAGAGAAATTCTGAAATAAAGCCGAATACTGGAGTCGAACAAAAAAAGGGTGGCCAATCTTCTGACCAGCCACCCCTGAACGCTCAGGTCTTTTTCTTACAAATACTTCTGAATAAGGATTTGAGCGATCTGGACAGCGTTGAGTGCAGCGCCCTTCCGGATATTGTCTGATACGATCCACATATTAATCCCGTTGGGAATGGATTCATCCTCACGAATCCGTCCAACGAAGGTCTCATCCTTTCCTGCCGCATGAATGGCCAGTGGATATTCGAACTTCTTGGGATTATCGACCACGACCACCCCCGGAGCCTTAGAAAGAATTTTTCTCACATTCTCTGCTGTCAACTTTTTCTCGGTTTCAATATTTACTGATTCCGAATGACCATAGAAGACCGGGACCCTGACAGTGGTAGCTGTTACGCCGATTGAATTGTCCTCCATAATCTTCTTCGTTTCGTTCACCATTTTCATTTCTTCTTTTGTGTAACCATTGTCGAAGAAGACATCGATGTGGGGAAGACAGTTAAAAGCAATCTGATGGGGATACACCGACTTTTCAATCTCTCTATTGCCGTAAATGGCGAGAACCTGAGACTCTAATTCCTTGATAGCTCTTTTCCCAGTCCCCGAAACGGCCTGATACGTGGAGACTACAACCCTCTTGATTCGAGCAACATCATGGATGGGTTTCAGAGCGACTACCATCTGGATGGTTGAACAGTTAGGGTTTGAAATGATATTCTTTTTCGGATAATGCGCGATCACATGGGCGTTCACTTCCGGAACAACCAACGGGACCTCAGGATCCATACGAAAGGCGCTTGTGTTGTCGATCACCACACAACCCGCTTTTGCAGCGATGGGTGCGAATTTTTCACTGACCGAGCCTCCGGCAGAGAAGAGGCCGATGTCGACTCCGGAGAAGGAATTCTCATTGAGAACCTGAACCGTATACTCTTCTCCTTTGAACTCCATCTTGCTTCCCGCACCTCGGGTGGAAGCAAGAAGTTTAAGACTCGCCACTGGAAAGTTCCGCTCCCCCAGAATGGAAACCATCTCATTTCCGACCGCACCTGTAGCCCCCACCACGGCCACATTGTACTTCTCTTTCTTCATGGGTCCTCCGTTTTGTATAAAAATAGGGGTGCTGCTTTGAACACCCCTGTTCGAAGATACCTCCTTGTATCAATCAATATAATTAGGGAAGATCTGGCTTCTTGTCAAGAGGGAATTTAGGGATCGGGTTCTTTTATGTCTCTTTCTCTTCAGCCTCTTTTTTCGAAGATGGGAGATCAATCCTCCATCCCTAACTAAATCCTGCATAAAGGCTGGAATGGGTTTTGCGTGAAATGTTCTATTCTGCGTGAAGTTAAAAATCTCGCCAGTGCCAAGATTGACTCGGACCCGGTCCCCATCTTTTATTCCCTCCGAAGCCTCTGAAGATTCCAAGAGAGGGAGGCCGAGGTTGAGTCCATTTCGATAAAAGATTCGGGCGAAACTTTCTGCAATGATACAGGAGATCCCTGCCGCCTTCAGGGCAAGGGGCGCATGTTCCCGGGAGGAACCACAACCGAAATTCTTTTCAGCCAAGAGAAGGTCGCCTTTTCTGATCTTCCTGAGAAACTCCGGCCTCTCCTCCTCCATGACATGTTTGGCGAGCTCCTTCGGATCAGATTGATTAAGGTATCGCGCCGGGATGATCGCATCCGTATCAACATCCGATCCAAACTTCCAGACTCTTCCTTCAATCTTCATGAGTCCTCCATAAAATAGGGGTTCGAAACCCAAAGGATTCCAGGGTCCTAGTATTCGTTTATAACAAAAGCGTTTTTCTTTCGTAGTAAAATTATGTCCATTATGATTCCGTTGGACCCCTTGAACCCTAGGCCCCTAGGACCCCTTTCTTCACTACTTCCTCTGGATGGCAAATCCTTCCTTTGATTGCACTGGCTGCAGCTACAGCAGGACCAGAAAGGTAAACCTCACTCCCAGCATGCCCCATCCTTCCGCGAAAATTACGATTTGTGGTAGCCAACGCCTTTTCCCCGCTGGCCAAAATGCCCATATGGCCTCCCAGACAGGGACCGCAGGTAGGTGGGCTGACAACGGCGCCTGCTGAAAGGAATGTCTCGATCAAACCTTCCCTCAAGGCTCGAAGATAAATCTCCTGGGTTGCCGGAATGATGATGAGCCGGAGGGAGGAGGCGACCTTTTTGCCCTTCAATATCTTGGCTGCCAAACGGAGGTCATCGAGATGGCCATTGGTGCAGGAGCCGATGACTACCTGATCGACCTCAATCTTTCCAATCTCTCTCACTTCCTTGACATTGGATGGGATATGAGGAAGGGCGACTTGAGGATGAATTTTTGAAACATCGTATTCCCGCATCTCCGCATAGGATGCTCCTGGATCACTTCGGAAGATTCGATGGGGTCTTTTGGCCCGTTGTTTAATAAAGCGAAGAGTGATCTTATCCGGCTCCATGATGCCATTTTTTGCCCCTGCCTCGATCGCCATATTGGCCATGGTGAATCGGCTTGCCATGGGAAGAGAATGGATTGCCTCTCCGCAAAATTCCATGGCTTGATAAAGGGCTCCATCAACACCGATATCCCCAATCGTGAAAAGGATGAGGTCCTTTCCTGATACCCAAGGATTCAGTGTTCCATGATAGATGAGTTTGATGCTGGCTGGAACTCTAAGCCACAACTTCCCTGTGGCCATGGCTGCTGCAAGATCTGTACTGCCCACACCCGATGAAAAGGCGCCAAGGGCTCCATAAGTACAAGTGTGGCTATCGGCACCAATCACCACCTCTCCAGGAAGAACCAAACCCTTCTCTGGAAGAAGAGCGTGCTCGATACCGGCTTCCCCGATCTCAAAGAAATGGGTGAGGCGGTGTGCCTTCGCAAACTCCCTGAGCAGCTTACACTGTTCTGCAGAAGGGATATCCTTAGCGGGTGTGAAGTGGTCGGGAACCAAAACCACCCGATCTCGATGAAAGACTTTTTTCGCCCCGATCTCGTTAAACGCCTTGATTGCGAGGGGGGCCGTGATGTCATTTCCGAGAGCTAAGTCGATGCGGACATTTAGGAGATCTCCAGGAACAATTCTTTTTTTTCCTGCATGAGCAGCCAGGATTTTCTCTGTGATCGTCATGGGACTATTCTTTGTCATAACCTACCTGAAATGAAGCAAAGCGCATAGAGCATAGCGGTAAGCGTGAAGAATTCAAACGCCGTGCGCTTGGCGCTCTGCGCTAGGCGCACCTTTGTCTACATTCCCACCAATTTCTGTTTCTTGAATTCTATCTTATTGAGGGCATTGATGTAGGCTTTGGCACTAGCCACAATGACATCTGTGTCTGCACCCTGGCCGATGACCGTTTGACCCTTTTCTTCCAGTTTGACCGTTACCTCTCCCTGAGCCTCTGTTCCAGAGGTGATGGCATTGATGGCAAACTGCAAAAGTCTCGATTTCGTACGGGTAATCTTCTTGATCGTCTTGAACGTGGCGTCCACCGGCCCATCGCCAAAACCAGCCTCTTGAAGGAGTTTGCCGTCCACCTCCATCTGGACCGTAGCCGTGGGTACGGTTACGTTCCCAGCGACGACATTAAGATAAACCAATTTGAAACGGTGAGGCATTCTGAGAATCTCTTCCACAACGATCGATTCAATATCCTCATCGTAGATATCGCGCTTTTTATCTGCCAGGTGTTTGAATTGATTAAAAGCTCGTTCCAAGTTTTCCTCGGAGAGTCGATAACCCAACTCCTTCAACTTCTCTCTAAAGGCATGCCGTCCGGAGAGTTTGCCTAAGACGATAGAACTTTTTGGGATCCCGACCGATGCTGGCGTCATAATTTCGTAGGTCAATTTTTCCTTTAAGACACCATCCTGGTGGATTCCAGACTCGTGGGCAAAGGCATTAGCACCCACAATTGCCTTATTAGGCTGAACGGTCATGCCAGTGATCCTCGATACCAGACGACTCGTCGTGAAGATCTGTTTGGAGTTTACACGGGTATGAAATCGCAGCAGATCTCTCCGGGTGCGAAAGGCCATGACGATCTCTTCGAGTGAGGTATTCCCAGCCCTTTCCCCAATTCCATTGATGGTGCACTCTACCTGTCTAGCACCATTCTGAATGGCTGCAATCGAATTCGCGACAGCCAGACCCAAGTCATTATGGCAGTGGACACTCAATGTGACCTTATTAATCCCCCGAACCCTCTGCCGGATGGTTCGAATGAGTTCTCCAAATTCGGAGGGAATGGCATAGCCCACGGTGTCGGGGATGTTGATCGTGGTCGCTCCCGCCCGAATGGCTGCTTCACAGACCGCGATAAGAAATTCAACATCACTCCGAGTGGCATCCATAGCCGAGAATTCAACATTGGGTGTATAACGCTTTGCTCTCGTTACAGACTGAGCAACAATCCGGATGACCTCCTGTTTGGATTTCTTCAACTGGTGTTTGAGGTGGATGTCGGAAGTTGAGATGAAGGTATGGAGACAGGGAAATTCTGCTCCCTTCACTGCTTTCCAGGCCCGATCTATATCCTTAGGATTTGCCCTGGCCAAAGCAGCCACTTCCGAACGTTTGATCGTTCGGGAAATGGCCTTGACAGCTTCAAAGTCTCCTTCCGAAGAGATGGGAAAGCCTGCTTCAATGATATCGACATTCAGTTTTTCGAGCTGCTCGGCGATCCTCACCTTCTCAGCAACATTCATTGTCGCCCCAGGAGATTGCTCTCCATCGCGCAACGTCGTATCAAAAATTCTCACAAGCTCAGCCATACTCTTTCCTTCCTTCAACCTATCTGAATTTCGTCATCCCTCACTCATAACTCATGACTCAGAATATTTCCATCACCCTCTTATAGAAATCGTCTTCCTCCCAAATCTTCATTTCGATGCGAAGGGCACGAAGGGGAAGATGATCAATCTTTATCTTTTTTAATTTTACCATATCCTTCTCCGTAGTCACAATCCAATCCACCCCTTTGCCCTTTTTTTCTATGAACTCCAAATCTTTTGTGGTGAAGCGATGGTGATCTGGGAAGATGACTTCGTTGATAATCTCCATCCCGGATTTCCTTACCAGGGAAGAGAAATAGTCGGGGTTAGCGATCCCAGATAGGGCAAGAACCCTTTTTCCCTTCCAGGAATGGATTTCCTCCCATTCTCCCTCAGGACTGATCAATCCCTGAGGTTCGTAATGGCTGTGGAAGATCGGCGCTGAGGAATGAACCTGCTGAAGCTTCCTCTCCAAAGATTGACAATGCTTTGGATCCTCCAATTTGGTGAGAAGGAAGAGATGGGCTCTGCGAAGATGAGCTAAGGGTTCCCTCAGGATGCCCCTCGGCAAGAGGTGGTCGTCTCCGAAACCGATGTGGGAATCGATGAGTAAAATATTCAAATCACGATGAAGCTGAAGATGCTGATAGCCGTCATCCAGCAGGAGCCCCCGAACACCGAATCGTTGAAGAGCCA
>Ga0209427_10001362_pt1 | contig 28016 bp, 25 predicted proteins | sample DeeMarSWOR136_30_FD_187465 | JGI IMG/M metagenome (GOLD analysis project Ga0209427, IMG submission 187465) | Marine sediment microbial communities from White Oak River estuary, North Carolina - WOR-1-36_30 (SPAdes) (version 2) | ecosystem: Environmental > Aquatic > Marine > Intertidal zone >...
AGATCGACTATAAACATGCTGAGCCCCCGGTGCTTCTTTTCGGCATTGCGGTCCGTCCTGGTCAGCAGCCAGTGATATTCGCAGACGTGGGCTTCGCTGTTGTATATCTTTTGTCCGTTCAGGACAAAGTAGTCTCCTTGGTCTTCGGCATAGAGCTGTACCGAGGCGACGTCGGAACCGGCATCCGGCTCGGTGTAGCCGAGGGCGATGTCTATCTCCCCGCTGGCAACACCCGGCAGGAACCTCTTTTTCTGTTCCTCGGTACCTACGAGAAGGATTGAATTGCCAATCTCCACTCCGTCGAGGGGAAACGGGGCATGATGAGCCGTTATCTCGTCGACCTTGATAACTTCGCACATGGGGCTCAAATCACGACCGCCGTACTCGACGGGCCACCTGGGTGCCAGCAGCTTCTGAGCGCCCATTTTGCGGAGCAGTTCCTTCGAGTAGGGTCCCGCCCCCTGCAGAGACAGCGTCTCGGCGACAACATGCTCATTGCAGTGCTCATCTAGAAACTCGCGTATTTCTTTCTGAAACGCCTTTTCTTCCGGATTAAGCTCAAAATCCATTCCTTGCCCTCCTGAGGGTTCGAGTTCTTGAAACAGGCTTTCAGCCTATGTCTTGTAAACTATAGCCGATGAATTGCCCAGCTTGCCCGAGTTCACGGAAAAACCGACCCTGGCACCTTTGACCTGTCTGTCTCCGGCGTTGCCGCGCAGCTGCGTGACTATCTCGTAAGTTTCGGCAAGTGCCTGAGCCGGGATGCATTCTCCCGAGGAGGTGCAGCCGCCGTCGGTGCAGACCGGAATCCTGCCTCCCAGAGAGGTGGCGCCTTCTCTGAGCAGCTTTTCAGCTTCACCTTCCTTGCAGATTCCGATATCCTCGTACCACTGTATTTCCATGGCACCGGTGAGATCATAGACACTGGCTACATCGAGGTCCTCGGGTCCCACGCCGGCTTCTTCATAGGCTTTGTACGTCGATTTTATCCCGGCGTCGTTTTCGTTGGGCGGGGGGACTTCGCTGAAATCGCTGCCGAAGCCTCCCATCCCGGGGGCGGGATACTGCGGATTCGAGGCGCCGATACCGGCGATAATAACCGGCTTGGAGGTGTATTTTTTTGCCTTTTTCGTATTACACACCACGACCGCGGCAGCGCCGTCACTGGTGGCGCATACCTGATAAAGGTGCAGCGGATAAGCCACCATGGGTGAGTTTAAAATTTCCTCGACGGTGTATATTTTCCGGTAGCGTGCGTTGGGGTTTAGCGAACCGAACTTACTGGCTTTGACTTTTTGCAGGGCGAGGTCTTCCTCGGTCAGCCCGTATTGCTGCATGCGTCTCTGCGCCGCCATGGCAAATCCGGTGAAATTGGCGGAACCGAGGATGCGGAACCGCTGGCTATCGAGGTCGGTCTCGTCGAATTCATCGTACCTGGTCGTGCCGAAGGCACCCTTCGGCGATATACTACCCCCGACGACGAGGGCGGTGTCAATCAGGCCGGAGGTAATATAGAGGTGGGCTGTCCTCAGGGCGTATCCTCCGGTGGCGCAGGCGTTATAATTATTCGTCACCGGTATCCCGGTCAGTCCGAGGTTTTGCGCCAGGGCGTTTCCCGCCAGCATCCCCTGAATACCTGCCCAGGGGTCCTGCCCGCAAAACAGGCCCTGGATTTCGTTCCACTCCATATTGGCGTCCTTGAGCGCCATCTGGGCGACTTCCAGGTTCATTTCGTGGACGGTTTTATCGGCAAATTTTCCCCAGGGATGTATCCCTATACCAACGATGGCAGCTTCTGTCATCTTTTATCCCCCTTTACTGGTTCATAAATTCACTCAACATTGTTCTGGCTTGTGCACTTAAATTAGACATCAAGCGATAATACCGATTTCTATACTTCAAGATTTCACCGGCTGGAACATCCAGCTGATAACTTCGTTTCCCTCGTTATCCACGTAAAGTACTTCTCTGACCGTCTCCATCTCCATATCCACCTTGAGCGTGTCCAGGTCGACGCTTTTAGGGACCTGCCCTCCGACGCGTATGCCCTCGGGCAGCGCTATGCTGACCACGCCGAAAGGTACGAATGGGTCCGGCGCGTGATAAGGCGGCGGCGGCGGGTAATGATTGACGGTGTAAGCCACCAGTTTGCCCTTCCGGCTGAACTTTACTTTCTCCAGAGGCTTAGATTTATCACAAAGGGGATTGCGGCAGGTTTTGACTCTGGGAAAGAAGTAATGCCCGCAAGACCCGCATTTATTGCCAATCAGCTGAGGCTCCTCGGGCGGCATGGTGAACCAGCCCTCCAGACATGGGATTTGCTTCTTAGTTTCCATCATAGAGCTCCTTTTAGTTACAGCTAGTCATATCTCTTTTTGGATATCGTTGAATATTCTGTTTATCAGTGGGCTCGAATTTTCCGTGCTGAAAATAGTGCCTGAAACTGACTTGCTGCGGTTAGTCTATCAAACACATAAAAAGGTTGTCAAACAATTTTATATTTAAATTTACAGTGTAATTATACGATTTTTGACTTGGATTAGGCAACTGGGTAAAATGGTTAATATCGTATTACGAGTAGATATTTCAATATTTGACTAAAAAATAGCCAGCGTGTATTATTTTTCCCAGTTGGATTTTTCTTAACTTGTCGAAACAGACAGAAAGGTAGGTACGATGGCTCAAAAAAGAAAACCGACTACCGGGGATAAAACCTGCATCAAGGGTACAGGACTGAGTAGCTTCGGTGACAACTCAAACATGGCGGCTGTCGATGTCAAAGACGGGAAAATTGTAAGAATCAGGCCGTTCCATTACGACTGGAAATATAAGCCCGAGGAATGGCAGCCGTGGGAATTTACAGCCCGCGGCAAAACTTTCAAGCCGCCGCTCAAGTCCATGATACCCCCGCACGGCATGGCTTATAAAAAGCGCGTCTTCTCCCCCAACCGCATTCTCTATCCCCTGAAGAGGGTCGACTGGGACCCCAACGGCGAGAGAAACCCGCAGAACCGGGGTATCAGCAAGTACGTCAGGATATCCTGGGACGAGGCGACGGACCTGGTCGCCAGCGAACTCAAGAGGGTGATTAAGAAGTACGGACCGTATACGGTGCTCCTGCAGGCGGACGGGCACGGCGAGACCAAGGTGATACACTCCACCCACGGCTGCAATACCAAGCTTCTCGAGCTTCTGGGCGGATATACGCAGCAGATAAGAAATCCGGATAGCTGGGAAGGCTGGTACTGGGGCGCCAAGCATGCCTGGGGCTGCGAGCCGGTCGGTATGTATACAGCCTATCTCACCAACATCTTCCCGGATATGGCTGAGCATACCCAGATGATAATAAACCAGGGGTCCGACCAGGAGACCACCCCCTGGGGTTTCTGGACGGGCCAGATGCCCAGTCTCTATTCCTACTATTTCACCGAGATAGGAATCAAGCAGGTATACATCTGCCCGGACCTGAATTACGGGGCGGCTGTTCATGCCGATAAATGGATTCCGGTGCTGCCCAATACCGATGCCGCGCTGCAACTGGCGATTGCCTACCAGTGGATAACCGGCGGCACCTACGATAAAGATTACGTGGCTACCCACACCTACGGCTTTGATAAGTTTGAGGAATACGTTCTGGGTAAAGAAGACGGCGTCCCCAAGACCCCCAAATGGGCATCGGAGTTGTGCGGCGTACCGTCCCGCATTATCAAAGCCCTGGCGCGGGAATGGGCGTCCAAGACGACCACGGTGGCGCACGGCTTCGGCGGGCCCTACATCAGGGGCTCGTACTCAACGGAGCCGGCCCGGCTCGAAGTGCTGCTGCTGGCGATGCAGGGACTGGGCAAGCCGGGAACACACCAGCTTACCTGGGTCGGCGGGTCATTCTTCGGCTCCCGGGGCGTGGGACACGAGACGCCTCCGCTGGCAGGCAAAGCCCTGGTGAGGCCGTCAGTGAACGCCGCCTATCACGGCTATCATCCCGGTCCCAACATGCAGAAACAGATAATCCCCAAGCCCATGATTCACGACGCTATACTGGACGGGCACTTTGAGATTTATGGCAGCTCGGAGCAGATGTCTAACCGGACCGACCAGTTCAAGAAATACGTTTATCCCGCCCCGGGGTGCTCTCCCGTGCATTTCATCTGGACCGATACTCCCTGCCTGCTGACCTGCTGGAACGATAGCAACCGGAACGTGGACGGCTACCGGCACCCGTCCATTGAGTGTATGGTCGCCCAGCACCCCTGGCTGGAGAACGACTGCCTCTTTGCCGACATTATTTTACCGTCGAACACCAAATTCGAGACGGACGATATCGGCAGCGACATGGAAAGCGCCCATTTCTCCACCGTTTACCGCGAGAGGAAATGCGTGGAGCCCATCGGCGAGTCCATGAGCGATTACGAGGTGGTAATCGAGATAGCCAAGAAAATGGGCCTGGAGAAAGAATACACCGGAGGCAAATCTATCGAGGAAGAGATAAAAAAAGGTTTTGACAATTCCGGGGTGCCGGCAGCCGGACTGTGTACCTGGGAAAAACTGTGTGAAAAAGACTACTACGTCATCCCCACCGACCCCGAATGGAAGAAATACCGTGCCGGTATGTATGAGTTCTACGAAGACCCCAAGAAACACCCGATGTCCACGCCTACCGGGTTAATCGAGTTTTATTCCAAGGGGCTGGCGGAGCACTTCCCCGACGATGAAGAGAGACCCCCGGTACCGCACTGGATACCGTACGGTGAGACCCATCAGGAAAGCCTGCTTCATCCCAGGGCTAAGAAATATCCTTTGCTCGTTTGCTCCAATCACCCCCGGTGGCGCGTGCACGCCCAGCTCGATGATATCAACTGGTTCCACGAGATAGTCACCGGCAAGGTCAGGGGTCCGGACGGATATCTGTACGAGCCGCTGTGGATACATCCCTCGGATGCGATGAAGAGGGGCATCGAGAACGGGGACATCTGCCGGATTTACAACGAGAGGGGAACGGTTCTCGCCGGGGCGTACGTCACCGAGAGAATCATGCCCGGCGTGGCTTATGTCGACCACGGCGCCCGGTACGACCCCATCGTCCCCGGTGAAATTGACCGCGGCGGCGCCATCAACACCATAACGCCGCATATGGGCACCTCGCGGAACTGCCGCGGCGGCATGGTGGTCAGCGGGTTCCTGGTGGAGGTGGCTAAGGCTGACATGGATGAACTGAGACGGAAATACCCCGAGGCGTTCAACCGACCCTACCACCGTGCCTCGGGACTACATTTCGATAGAGTATTAACTGGAGGTGAACAGAAATAATGAAAGCGATGGTCATAGACATCAACAGGTGCAACGGGTGCTACAACTGCCAGATAGCCTGCAAGGACGAACACGTGGGGAATGACTGGACCCCCATCGCCAAGCCCCAGCCGGATATCGGGCAGTTCTGGATGAAGGTGACGGATGTCGTACAGGGGAGCGTCCCCAAGGTACGCGTCAGGTACATGCACGATATCTGCCAGCACTGCGACGAGGCACCATGCATACCCGTGTGCAAGTCGAAGGCTATCTACAAGAGGGACGACGGCATAGTGATAATCGACCCGGAGAAATGCACGGGGAGCCGGAACTGCATAGATGCCTGTCCGTATGATGTCATCTACTTCAACAGTGATTTGAACATATCGCAGAAATGCACGATGTGCGCTCATCTCCTTGATGACGGGTGGGAGATGCCGCGGTGCGTCGACGCCTGCCCCACGGAAGCGTTGCGGTTCGGGGAGGAAGCCGACCTCAAGGAATACATCGACCAGGCGGAGATACTCAAGCCGGAAGCTAAAGCCAAGCCCAGAGTATATTATATCGGCTTGTTGAACAAGTATTTCGTGGCAGGGGCGGTGTACGACCCCGAGGAGGACGAGTGCCTGGAAGGAGCCTCTGTCACGCTGACCAGTGCCAAGGGAAAGAAAGTGGCCACTCTCAAGACGGACAACTTTGGAGACTTCTGGTTCGAGAGACAGGAGCCGGGCACGTATTCCGTCCTTATCGAGAAAGCCGGTTACCTCTCCCGTAAGATAGATGATATTGATGCCTCTAAGGACGTTAATATCGGGGACGTCGAGCTTTACAAGAAAAAGTAATTGCAGAAATTTTATACGAAAAAACGTTTTAGGGGCGTCATATGCCAGACAAAGTAAGAACCGTAGTCAAGGGTCTTTCCTTCGGCGGCGTTACCGAGGACTCCAATGCCGGAATGGTCGATGTTAAGGACGGCAGGATAGTCAGAATCAGGCCGTTTCAATTCGACTGGAAGTATACGAGAGAGCAACTGAGACCGTGGAAGATAGAGGCGCGCGGCAAGACTTTCGAGCCTACCATGAGGACGCTGCTGCCTCCCTATTCTATAGCCTATAAAAACCGCGTTTACTCTCCCAACCGGGTTATGTACCCGTTAAAGAGGGTGGACTGGGACCCCAAAGGAGAAAGAAATCCCCAGAACCGGGGCAAGAGCCGGTACGTCAGGATATCCTGGGACGAGGCGACGGATATCATCGCCGCCGAGATAAAGCGGATACAGAAGAAATACGGTCCCACGGCGATTCTGGCCCAGGCCGATGGGCACGGCGAGACGAAGACCGTTCACGCCGCCCACGGGTGCAGTCGCAGGTTGCTGAAGCTAATGGGCGGTTATACCTGGCAGACGAGGAATCCGGACAGCTGGGAGGGGTGGTACTGGGGCGCCAAGCATGTCTGGGGCTGCGAGCCGGTCGGCAAGCAGCGCAACAACACCAATATCGTCCCCGATATCGCCGAACACTCCGAGATGATTCTGTTCTGGGGGTGCGACCCCGAAACGACTACCTGGGGGTGGGGAGGTCAGACGGTCAGCCGGCTCTGCTACTGGTTTACCGAACTGGGCATAAAGCAGATATATATCTGCCCGGACCTCAACTACGGCGCGGCTGTCCACGCCGATAAATGGATTACCATCCTCCCCAACACCGACGCCGCCCTGCACCTGGCGATAGCCTATTTCTGGATTACCGAAGGTCTCTATGACAAGGAATATATCAAAACGCATACGGTGGGATTCGAGAAATTCGAGGAGTATGTATTAGGCAAGGAAGACGGCGTTCCCAAGACACTAACTTGGGCATCGAAGATAACCGGTGTGCCCACCCGCATAATCAAGGCGTTAGCCAGGGAGTGGGCTAGCAAAATAACCTCCATATCACACAGCAACGGCGGCCCCGGCGTGAGGAGCCCGTACTCGACCGAGCCCTGCCGCCTTGAGGTGTGCCTGCTGGGTATGCAGGGCCTGGGCAAGCCGGGACGTCACCAGCTCTCCATGATTGAGTGGGGGATTTTCGGGCAGTGGAACCAGCCGGGCTGGTTAATCGGCGATGATACCAATCCGGCGCCGGGTCCGATGGTTTACCCCACGGTGACTAAGGCTAACCGCGGTTTTACCGACCCGGAAATGCCGAAGCAAATCATTCCCAAGCTGCTCATCCACGAAGCTATCCTCAATCCCCCTCTGAAATGGTACGGCAACACGCAGTGCCGTGTCCTCGTTGAAGACCAGTTCGTGCAGTACAAATACCCCAATGATGGCTGTGCTGAGATACGCATGATATGGACGGACACGCCTTCGTGGATGTCCTGCTGGAACTGCGGCAACCGTATGGCGGACGCCTTCCGCAGTCCGCAGATAGAATTCGTCCTGGCACAGCACCCCTGGATTGAGAACGACTGCGAGTTCGCCGATATTATCCTGCCGTCTACCACCAAGTTCGAGACGGAAGATATCCAGGTGGACGCGTTCACCGCGGAGTTCCGATCGATATTTATCGACCATAAATGCGTCGAACCCCGGGGAGAATCGAAGAGCGATTTCGAGATTGTCTGCGCCATCGCCGAGAAGCTGGGCATGCTTGAAGAATATACCATGGGCGAGACCGAGGCGGGACTCATTAAGAAGGGCTTTGAGACCTCCGGCGTGCCCCAGGCGGGACTCTGCGACTGGGAGGAATTCAAGGAGAAGGGGCATTACGTTGTACCCACCAATCCCGACTGGAAGAAAAAGGACGTGGGGATGAGGAAGTTTTACGAAGACCCCGAGAACAATCCCCTGCGGACGCCTTCAGGCAAGCTGGAGTACTATTCCGCCAGACTGGCGGAGCACTTCCCCGGTGACAACGAAAGGCCCCCCGTGCCGCACTGGATTGAAAAGGGCGAAAGCCATGATGAGAGGCTCTCCGGCGAGAGGGCGAAAAAATACCCCCTGCTTATCGTTTCCAACCACCCCAGATGGAGAGTACATTCCCAGCACGATGACATGCAGTGGCTGAGAGAGATGGAGACCTGTAAAATCATCGGACCGGACGGCTATGCTTACCAGACGATGTGGATTCACCCCTCGGAGGCTGCCAGACGGGGCATCAGGCACGGCGACGTCGTTAATATCTATAACGACCGTGGCGGCGTCCTCTGCGGGGCTTACGTTACGGAGAGGCTGATGCCCGGCACTGTATACGTCGACCACGGCGCGCGGTACGACCCCATTGTTCCGGGGAAGCTCGACAGGGGAGGCGCCATCAACACCATCACGCCCTATAAGCCGGTCTCCAAGAACGCCACCGGGATGGCTGTCTCAGGCTTTCTGGTCGAAGTGGAGCGGGTCAGTGTGGACGAACTGAGGGCGCAGTACCCCGAGGCGTTTAACCGGCCGTACAACCGGGCTTCCGGTCTAACCTACGAGCGTATGTTATACCGTGGCTAAAGCATTACCGTGCCGCCGTCCACATAGATAACCTGCCCCGATATGAAATCGGAATCGGCGGACGCCAGGAACAATACGGCGCCCACCAGGTCTTCCGGCTCTTCCCGCCTCTGCATGGACTGCCCCGAAACGGCGGTCTGGAACGATTTATCCGGGGACATGTCCAGGCTGGCTTCGGTAGCCGTGAACCCCGGCGCCACGGCGTTGACATTGATGTTCGAGGGACCTAAAGCCCGTGCCAGGGCGTGGGTCATCGTGTAAATGGCTCCCTTGCCGCAGGCGTACGGCATAAAGACGTGCGACCCGCCGACTCTGGCGACGTTGGAAGCGATATTGACTATTTTCCCCTTCTTCTGCTTTTCCATCAGGGGAGCGATTGCCCGGCAGACCATCCAGGTGCCTTTCACGTTTACGGAGAATATCCGGTCCCATTCTTCCTCGGTCCAGAGGTGCCAGGGTTTGGCTCTGATGCCGAACCAGATAGCGGCGTTATTGACGAGGATATCCACCCGTCCGTAAATTTCCATGACCTTATCGGCTATCTTCTGGGTATCGTCGGCGACGGAAATATCCGCCTTCATAAAGGCAACTTCGCCGCCTTTGGCTTTTATTTGCTTTTCTGTTTCAGCGGCTCTTTCCAGACTGGTGGTGGTCAGCAGCAGCCTGGCTCCTTCCTGGGCGAACCTCAGCGCGAAGGCTTTCCCGAGGCCGCGGCTGGCTCCCGTGATAATAGCTACTTTGTCCTGTAATGCTGATGCCATTTCTCACTCCTGTCTTTTTTACTGTTCAAATTTTATATATTGGACATATACGCGTGATATTTCTCTTATCGTTAAATAACAACTCTAGGGATTCCGGGATTCCTCCATCAGCTTCTTGCGTATATCCTGTTCGTACGCAGCGAACTTATCTTTGCCCAGCGTCAGTGACGGAAGCTCCCACTTCATTTCCTTCAGGTTCCCGGCTATCGTTGGTATCCATTGGTAAGGTATGGATATCAGCAGCCAGCCCTCGGGGTATACCTCTCTCCCTTTCATGCCGAAGGACAGTCCGGTCACGGTGTAATTGACCTTGCCGCTGATAAAGGGATAAACGAAAATCCAGGAACAGTTACCTATACAGGTCGACCTGCTTTCATACACCTCCCCGGTGGAATAGGTCATCGCTCTCAGTATGATTTCCGCCTGGCCGGGGGTAGCCATGATGATAAGCAGGTCCGGCTCGAGTTCCATTTTGTCAAACGTGGCGAAAACGACGTAATTGATGTCGCCCGGCTTCATATTATAGGTGAACTGGCGTAGCCGGCTGTTAGCCCGGGGCTCATTGAAAATATCGAATTTTATCCCCAGCAGCCCGCCGTCGGAGAGAGCCGGTCCCGCCCCCGTCATACCCAGAATAGATTTCCCGAAGCAGGTGTCATTGTCTTTGGTGATATAGAAAGGTTTGTCTCTCTGCTGGGCTTCTTTAATCATTTCACAGAGAGCCATGTTTTTATCCAACTGCTCTACCCCTTCCGGTTTATGGAACAGGAATTTAACGCAAACCGGTGGGTTTTCAAAACTGAACTTTTTTAAAACCGAGAGGTCGGTCTTCGGCATTTTGATAGCCTCCTTTCATCGCAAAGCCCGTTGTTATTTGACATTATACCAGATTTTAAAAAAATTACCTGTTTATCAGGGCTAAGGGCTAAAATAGTAGGTATCGCTAAAGATACCCACAGGCGGAACAAATTTGCACTATCAATAGGGGAATTATGAGGCGGGCGAGGGGGATAACGGAGAAACACCCCGCGCGGTATTTGTAATATTTACCCTTATAACAGCTTCGGGTAAAACTGCTTGATGGACGACGGCATCTGCTGGCAGAGATAACGGTAGACATCGGCATGTCCCTCGATATCGTTGGTGAGTCCGTACGGGTTAATCGAGTACAGATACTGGATTAGGGGGTCGGTGTCCCTGACCGCTTGATAGGCAGTCACGAAACGGTTTTTTTTACTCTCACTCAGGAGGTCGTAGCTGTTATGCGCCTGCTCGTGGGCGACCACGCCCGGATTGAACCATCCCGGCTTGGAGATGATATGCCGGATTCCACCCTGCCCGTACGTGAAGGCCGGGGTATTCGGGTCGAAGTCGGGCTGGTTCAGCACCCAGTCCGGGTACTGGTCTGTTATCTGGACGTCAATCATCGTCCGCCAGTAATTCCAGTGTTTGGAGGGGACTTTCCAGTCCGTGAGCCACTTGGTGATTATGTCCGGGACCAGGGGCGTGACGGATGCCACGGTGGCATTGGGGTCAAACGATTCTTCAGGGTGGAGTATCACTAATGGTCTCGATTCCCCGGTTCCAGATTCCGTCCCGGTATCCGTACCGCCTTCCCCGCCAATCCCCAGCCATTTTTTTATTTTTTCCCAGCACATGATTTATACCTCTACTTAATATTATTTGGTGAATGATGCGTAATTATTTGTTGCCGGCTGATGTGTCTAACAACCCTGTTCGCTTCGGTAGATGATATCATCCTGAATTTCCGGAGAGAGCATGACAAAGTAGGCGCTGAAACCGCCCACCCTGACCACCAGGTCGCGGTGGTTTTCGGGATGCGTTTTGGCATCAAGCAGCTCCTCGGTATCGACCATGTTGAACTGGATGTGCTGCCCGCCGTTCCTGAAGAACGTATCGATAAGTATCCCCAGCTTTTCCCGGCTCTCCGTACTCTGCATCACGGTTCCCGAGAATTTCTGGTTCAGACAGGAGGCGTAGGACTCCTTGAACCCTGCTTTAAGCGCCGACCTGATGACGCCGGTAGGACCTAGCCTGTCCATCCCCCGCATCGGCGATATCGAGCCATCGTTCAGGGGTTCCTTTGATTTACGCCCGTTGGGGAGGGCGCCCACGCCCAGACCCCCGAAATAATGCCAGGACAGCCCTTCGCGGGAAATCTTGCAGGGCACATCGAAGGGATTTTTGTAGGACATGATGACGTTTCCGGAAAATTTTCCGACGTCACGAACCATCAAATCCGCTTCGTCGATATCATTGCCGAACTTGGGCGCTGCCAGGCATATCTGCCTGATTTCCTCGCCCCTCTTGCCCTCGAAGTTGGTATCAAGAGCATCCAGAAGTTTATCCATGGTCAGCTTTTTCTCGTCGAATACCAGTTTCCTGATAGCCGTGAGAGAGTCCGCCGTATCAACTATCGCCCGGTCGCTGATGCCGTAGCTGTGGTCGGCGTCCGTAATCAGAATGTCATGTCCGTTATCCATACAGCGCGGCCCGGTAATCACGGAATTGAACGGGAAACGCAGGTACTTCGGCTCAACGCTCTGGGCTAAAGTGCCGAGCCACAGGACCCGGTTGACGACATATTTATACTGTTTTTTAAATGCCTGGTACAGGTCTTTAAAAGTCTTGAAATCCCGCGGGTCACCGACATCGATACCGACCTTTTTGCCGGTGATTTGCGATACCCCCCGGTGAAGCGCGAGGTCCAGGAGCAGCGCCACGTTGACCGCCCCTTTGCCTTCACTCCCGTTGTGGTCGACTTTGTTTGGAAGTACCGGCGTCACGCAGCCTTGGCCGTACCAGTCGCGCGCCACCTCCGCGGTGGTGCCGTCGTTGAGAAAGCTCGCGACGACGTGGTCGCTGTTTTCAAACAGGGGGATACCGCCCTTTGTCTTTACGTTGGTGTCCAGGGCTTTAAGCAATAGCCAGCGGGGCGTCTGTGCGTTCCAGTTAAGCAGGACCGTCGGCGATGACAGCCTGATAAGTCCTATCATGTGGAGAACGAGATAACTCAACGCATTCGAGGCGTCATTGCCGCTCCTGTCCACGCCGCCGATATTGATGCTGTTGATGCTGTAGCTGAACTGGTGGGTCTCCTGCTGGGTTTCGCCAACCGGCACTACGACCTTCATACCCCAGAGCGTTAACGCGCTACCCAGCAGCTCCGCGGCTCTTTCCAGCGTCAGCCGCCCCTCCCGAAGGTCTTTCTCAAAATACGGTCTCAGGTACTGGTCAATCCTGCCGATCAGGAGAGGGTACATTGCCTCCAGCCCTCTGCCGACGATGATGAAGTTCATGTACTGGAGAGCCTCGTGGAATGTCCGCGCCGGATTCTCCGGCACACGTTCACAAATCCCGGCAATCTCCATTAGCTCTTCCCGTCTGGCAGGGTCGGTCTCTTTTTCGGCCCGGTGCCGCGCCAGCTCGGCGTAACGTCGCGCGTAGTTTATCATGGCTTCGCAGACGATGATTGCCGACTGCCAGAAGTAAAGCTTGTTTACATCGGTCTCTTTCATTTCTTTAAAGCGTTTAATGCCGGCTTCGGCTTCTTCAATCAAACCGCGCATGCCCCTGGATAATACTTTCTCCCACAATGCTCTATTGGTTACACCCGGAAAGTAGCCGGAGTCTGGAGTAGGGTCGGCGCCTTTAGCGTCGGCGATATCCCGCGCCCAGGTACCCACGACCGAATGCCAGGTATCCTTGACGTGGTCCGGCGCCGTTTTCCCGGCGAAAAAGCGGGAGCATTCCCTTAATACATTCTTGTCTTCTTTAGCTCGAAATGACATTGCCCGGCTCAGGCTGTCCCCTTCGTCCCAGAGCCCGGGAATGACGTCTCCGGTTTCATCCACGAACACCGGCGCGCCGACGAGATGTTCCGTTTCCCTGCCCACCACGATATCGAAATCGTGGATGGCGATGGGCACGCCTTCAAGTACTTTCTTGAACAACCTGGCGCGGCGGAGTTCGATGTCCTCACCTTCCGTTTCTTTCCAGGACTCCATAGCTAATTTAGCCCGGTCAACGGAAATCACTCTCGGAGCGCTGAACATGGTGTCTTTCAGCTGAAAGAGGCGATTACTTGGTCTTAAGCTGTCAATCCTTTTTAACAGGGCTTCATCGGTATCCGTCCTAGTAACCATAATTTCCTCCGGTTTATTGACTACAAGATGAGTGGTCTATTTCCGTGTTTCACCTGTATTATCCTGATATCATACAGGTTATCTCATTATCCTCAAACGCTTTTTTTGCTGATTCCAGACGCTCCGGCTCAGGTGAAAGGATATCGGGGATAAGATAGGGCAAATCCAGAGCTTCGTATTTTCCTTTCCCCAGGCGGTGATACGGCATCAGTTCAATACAGAGGACATTATCCCCCAAACCATGCAGAAATTCCGCCGTCTCCCTGATATTCTGTGAGTCGTCGTTAATACCGGGAATCAGAGGCATACGAAAAAGCGTTTCAACGCCGCTCGCGGCTGCAATCTCTGCGTTGGAAATTATCAGAGTGTTCGGCTTGCCGGTATACTGCCGGTGTTTTTGGGAATTCATATGTTTAAGGTCGTATAGCACGTAATCAGTGTAAGGGAGGACCTGTTTTAAAGCCGACCCGGCAGCACATCCGGATGTCTCCAGGCAGGTGTGAATGCCGGCACGACGGCATTTCTCAAACAGGTCGCGGACAAATTTCGGCTCCAGGAGGGGCTCTCCGCCGGAAACCGTTACCCCGCCGCCCGATGCCTGGTAAAATATTTCATCTCGTTTTACGGCGTCGAAAACCTCATCGGCAGTCATGGGTTTGCCATAGAGAACAATCGCCTGGTATGAACACACCGAACTGCATTCGCCGCAGCCCGTGCACTTTTCCCGGTCGATATAAGGAAGCCTGCCTTCCTCATAAATCAGCGCTCCCTCGGGGCATACTCCGGCGCATTTGCCGCATTCGGTGCAAAGGGTCTTAATGATTCCTACCTCGGGGTTCGGGGAAATACATTCCGGGTTGCTGCACCACTGGCACTCAAGGCCGCATCCCTTTAAAAACACCACGGTCCTTATGCCCGGTCCGTCATGGATTGAGTACCCCTGAATATTTGTAACCAAACCAGATGTCATGATTGTTTAACTTTGCCCACCTGGGTAAACAGTTTCAACGTATCCGCCACGTCCCAGTGCTCGGCGATCTTTCCGTCTTCGATGCGGAAAATGTCAACAACATCGAAGTTAAGTTTATTGCCCGTGGGAGGATTTCCCAGCCATTCACCTTTATGCGTTGCCGTGGTGGTGGAATACATCATGATGATATCACCTTCGGCAATTATTCTTTTTACAGTGTAGCTGAAATCAGGCAGGCCCTTGAATATTCCCTGGAAAAACTCCTTGAATCCGGCTTTACCCTGCGGTGTATCCGGGTTGTGCTGTATATAATCGTCTCTCATTATTTCATCTAGTTTGCTGAAATCATGATTCTGAAATACCGTCTTGCACAGTGTTTCCACCAGTTTCTTATTTTTTCCCAGCGCGGACATCTCCAGCTAACCTCCTTATGCCCAGTGCGTGACTCAATTTTTAACGGAGTCTTCTTTTTTAACGTATTTGGAAGCGATACTGGTATGGAAAAGAATCAGGGGTTTATCGACTCTCTTGAAAATCAGCGGGCAGTGGACCAATCCGGCCGGAATATAGACACTTGCCGACGAGGTGATAGTATGCATTTCCTGCTCCTCACCCAGACCAATTTCGATTTCCGCAAACAGGTCATCCATATGTTCGTAATCGTAGGAAATAAAATGCAGGTACGAATCAAAGTCGTGGGAATGAGGATATTCCTCCATTTTACACGGTGCCGTGACCTTGGTAATCATAAATGTAACGTCTGATTTGTAATCAGTATCGCCAATCCATTCCATCGTGGGGTATGGTTCCGGTTTCGTTACAGATTTTCTGATTACATACTTGCCGTATTTAGTCCCTGCCATTGGTAAAACCTCCTCTTAATTTGTCTTTAATCGCCTGTTACCGGTATTTTGTTGCATCTAAGCAATTTTTCTCCTGCTGTTAGCTCGTTGCCATAATATCATGTGACCCGTTTCTTTCGAGATGACCTTCACGGCATCGGCAGTCAGCGGACCAAGTTTCAGGGCTACTTCCTCCGTAAAGAAACCGACTACTGAAACGTAACCAATAGGGGTGCTATTCTGGTCTAAGACAGGAGCAGCAATTGCGTTCACACCCGGCTGTATATCTCCCAGTTCCAGGGCAAATCCATTACGCCGGCACTGTTCCAGCTCTTTCTTAAGCCCGGTTCGATCAAATTTATCAGGACTCCCGTGAAAATAGAGGTTATTGTTTTTAAGCAGTTCTTCCAGTTCAGCTTCAGGGAGAAACGCCGCTATTGCTTTGCCGTGAGCGCCGTACGTGATTGGGGTAACATGCCCGATAGGGGCGGAAATGCCTATTCCCGGCGCCCCCTCATACTGGGCAACAACAAAAGTCTTTTCATCTGAAATTACCCCGAGTGCTACCGTGGCACCGGCTTTTTTAGCAAGCTCATAGAGAATTGGTTCAACGAGGCGCGACAGGCTGAGATTCTCGAGCATTTTGCCGGTAAGCGTGAGCAGGCCAGGCCCCAGAACGTAACCTCTTCTGTTAGGATACTTTTTCGCCAGACCGTATTCACCCAACGTGCTCAGGATTGAGAAAGCTTTACTTCGGTGAATACCGACTTCCGAGCAAATATCCGTAAGGCTTTTTGGATTACTCCCGCCATCGGCAAGACAAAGCATTACGCGTATTGCCTGCTCAACAGCCGGCACTTTATACGTCTTATCAGTCGGGGATTTACCCTCGTTCATAATGATGTTCTATTTACAGAACTTAAGTTTTGTGAACAGAATAGCAGGGCCGGAGCATTTCTGTCAAGCCTACCAGTAATTAAGATTTCTCCCGAGAAGACCTGAAGTAAAGACGGATAAAATGCGGTACGTATATCAGAGGAATAAAAAATAGGGGAACAGGACGGGTCTGCAAAAGGGGTGTATGGTGGCGCAGGTTGTTTTAATAAATAGATTCTTCAGGGCGGAGTTTACGTTTACACAATAATAGTTAGTCCTGCGGGATTCGGGCGGTAAGGGTGAAGAGTTTGTTTATCGGCATAATGAAAATATTTGACCTTTGAGGAATGGATTTGAGTTTTAATGAGGGAAGTTTTTTTATTGGTTCCGGGTGTACCGATAAACTTTTACAGGCGAATATAAAAGATTAAACTAAACGCAGGTGCTTAAGCGAGAACCATACCAGAGACTTGGGGGCAATGAAGAGTTCTGCCATTTTGTTCAGGTCTTTAACCTTAGGCCAGGCATCTTTTACCAGCGCATCGGGTAAAAGACAGGCAGCGGAGAAGTGGTCAGCCAGCATTTCATTAAAAGAGCCTTCACGACCACAACCCACCTTTTTAAATACGGGAGTCGCTTTGTTGTGTGCCAGGATATGGAATATCTCATGAAATAGAGTGAACCTCTGTCTGGCCGGTGAATCTTTGCTGTTAAGTTGTACCACCCAGCAATCGCTCAGTTTCCAGACAGCCCCGCGGTAGGCTTTCAGAGGTATCTGCCTGACTTCGATGGGTAGATTATCAGCAGCATGAGTAATAAGATTATCTAGTACCGGCGGCCCCTTGATTCCTGCATTTTCTTGAAATTTTCTGGCTAATTTTCTGACCAGCCAGAAAATCCTTCCGCTCGTGGGACAGTTAGGGAAATTAAGTTCAAAATTTGCCAGTTTGCTGAGTTCAGGTTCGTCTTCATCAATAAACTCAGTTAATGACCGGTTTAATTTCTCGTCGATGCCAAGGCAATTCCCGCTATCTCCCTTGAGTTGGCACGTCTGATACAATGGGCAATGAGCACCATCTCCGCTACTGAGATAGGACCATAGTTCAGCTTCCCACTTAGGAGTTCTTTTCTCCATATTTTTTTGCCCGACGTCGTTCTATTAAGTCTTCAATCATGGTAATCAGGTCTTCATCCAATTCGGCCGGATACTTGCTAAGTGCATATTCCCGGAACTCGGGCCACTCTGCAACCGGCCTCTCGGCTACTCTGGGTAGATAGCCGGCAATAGCCAGAATTTTCTGGATCGGTACTCCGCTATAATCAGCCAGCCTCTGACAGGAGTAGGTGTTCGGTATATCCTTACCGGAGAGCCAACGACTTACCGTAGCATGGCTGATACCTAATTCGGCGGCCAACTGACTGGGCTTTCGTTGACGCCTCCGCATGACTTCTTTTAAAAATGATATAAAAGCTACTTCTTTTTTACTCATAGCAAAATTTTATTAAAACTAGCCATTAAAACTCATAAAGAAATCGTTAAAATCTATATCTTTTTAATAACGGTCATCTTCTTGGTATGAATTCACGCGGTAAAATTTCTGCGGATATGCCCATCTTTCTCTTTTGCCATTTGTCAAATAATTTTATTACAGGAGAGACGGTATGTCAACGTAAATTATATATAATATTTACGATAATTTCCAATATAAAAATACGTACTGAATGGTAAATAACTCAATTTGACTATGATATCAGTCATGGGAATAAAGTACTAAATTTGTGGGAAAAGTTAAGTAAATAGCTTGACATTCGTAGTAAAGGTAATTATGATACATAGGGTGTTCACATAGGAACGAATATTGTCCCTATAGGTAAGGATAACAGTGAAAATTCTGATAGTCGAGGATAAAGAACGACTTATCAAAGACATCACTTATTGCCTGGCAGTTCGGTATCCAGATGCAATCATAGTCTCGGCGGCAAAAGGGTTGGACGGGATAGAGATGATAGAGACCGAAGTGCCTGACCTGGTTATAGTAACCTCATCCCCACCTGACATAAATGATCTGGACTTAATCAGCAGGATTCGCCAGTTTTCGGATGTACCTTTACTCACCTTTGTGGACGGGAAAAGCGATATTGACCGGGCCATGACATTGGAGGCAGGGGCTGACGACTATATTCCTGTTCCATTCAGTCCTATCGAGCTAATCGCCCGGGTAAAGGCATTGCTCCGGCGTACGCATGGACTTGGTTTCAGACGGGAGCAGGCGCTTTCGGCCGGTAATCTGACCATTGATTTCAGTACGCGTGAGGTCTCACTCGCCGGAAAACGGGTCAAACTTACCCCTCTCGAGTATAATCTACTGGTGGAACTGGCCAGGAACGAGGGTAGAGTGTTGCCCCACCGTGTTTTACTGGAAAAGGTGTGGGGTTCGGAATATATCGGCGACTACGCCTTTATTAAGAAATACATTTATCGTCTCCGGTGTAAGCTTGAGAAGGACTGTGATGGTCCGCCGATGTTCCTCTGTGAACGCGGGGTAGGTTACCGGTTCGTCAAGCCCGTTTAGTAGTTGCGCCGGACTTCCAATGCTGCGCTGACACCGTACTGATAATTTTCCTGCACTACATTCTATAGTATTTCTGCTATTTTCGAGGGCAGGCAAGCACCTGCCCTTTCGTCATTTTGGCACCGATTTTCTACTAAAAAAGAACCGTTTTCCACCTCACGAGGTACCTTGGGCACCCGATTTTCCATCTTCATGCAATAGAGTAGGGTCGCGTATGCCATATTTTGAACGCAAGGACGTGCCGTGAAAAAGGCGGTTGTGCTCGTTGTTGAGAAGGACAGGTCATTGGTGGCGGAGGCGATCAGAGCGCTACAAGAAGCCGGATATGAGGTCGTTGAGGCGAGTGACGCCGCCGAAGGTTTAAGGACGCTTAGTGTCTTAAATCCGGACGTGGTTATTGCCAGTACCGACCTGCCGCAGATAAACGGAGAGGACGCCTGTCAGCGCCTGCGTCAGGCAAGCTATTTGCCGTTGATTGCCATTGGCGGACGTGAGGAGGTGGTAGAGATGCTTGAGCTCGGGGTAGATGCCTGCGTCATCAAGCCACCGCGTGGTCGGGAAGTGGTCGCCAGAGTGAATTCTTTGCTTAAGAGGCGGGGAGACGATGACACGGTCGAGGGCGGTGGCAGGTCGGATATCAATGACTACCTGCCCGGAGAGACAGACGGGGCAGAGGGACTTAGCCCTACCGAATGTCACCTTGGAACCTGCCTGCTCTCCAATGAAGGCAGGCTCCTCGAATATCCCCGGCTCATCACCGAGGTATGGGGGAATAAAAAGGTGAGTCGGGACACGCTCCATTTCTATATACGGCGCCTGCGCCGTAAGCTGGCGGATTTCAACATTTTCAGCGTGAGGGGCATCGGCTACGGCTTGTCTAAAAGTATTAAATAACGACGGTGATAAGTGAGAAGGGGGTAGTAAAACGAAAAAGTTACTGTTTATTTTAATGGCGGCGGTGACATGCCTGGGACTGTTGTACGCGTCCTTTGCTTATTTCGATGATACCGAGGCAAGCACCATTAATATTTTCCAGGCCGGGACGTGGTCGGTAGGAGGCAGCGGCAGCCACACTTTCAGCAATCTTATAGCTGGTAACAGCGGCACGGAGACCTGGACGGCTACGAATACCGGTACCGTTTCCGCCTACGTCGACCTGAATATCAGCGTTACCGAGGGCGGGACCGGAGACCTGGGCGACTTTTTATCAGTACATCTGTATGTCTCCGGCGGCGCTAATATCTATGGCCCTGGTGCCATCAGCGGTATAGGCGGGGGTTATACCCTGAACCTGCCGCTGGAACCTGACGAGAGTATCGTTATAATCCTTGATTGGTCTGTAGAAGATGGCTACTTTCCCGATGAAAACGACGAGATCGTACTTACTATTAGCTTTAATATCCAGCCGGTGCCCTGATGTTGAAAAGGGCGTCTTGAGATAACGAGAAAGGGGGTGGTACATGAGGAATCTTAAGGACGGGCTGAAGTGAATTCAGCCACGGGAGCAAAATGGCGCCGGGGAAAGACCCGGTGGCAAACGGGAAAGACCGGTATATATAAATTACTGATACACAAGAAACAATGAACCAGTAAAGGAGTAAAAACATAAATGAAAAAACTTATATTCACGTTAATGTCCTGCGTGCTCTGCCTTGGCCTGGTGGGTGGTTCTTTTGCTTACTTCAACGATTACGAGACGAGCACCGGCAATACCTTCACCGCAGGCATCGTTGACATTTCTGTCGACAACGAGAATCCCTGGGTAAGCGGCAGTTCCAAGTTTAACTTCACCAATGTAAAGCCGTGTGAGATTAAGGAAGCCACAGTTACCCTTAAAAACGTCGGCGACAACGATGTCAAGGTCTGGAAGCACATATATGATGTAGTCTGTGCCGGCGGAGTTAATAACTTTGGCGGAGCTTCCTCGGAGCCGGAGTACGTTGAAGGCGGCGGGCAGTTCGATGCCAGTGGCCAACCAACTGGTGCTGGTTATACCGAGCGATGCAACCTTTCCGCCTACGTAGTCTACGACCTGTATGTCGATGACGTTCCAATTTACGAGGAAAGCGACTACGTCAGGATTGGCGAGATAGCCTGCACCTATATTTACCTCGGTGAGCTTGCGCCTCGTGAAGAAATGGAAGTCAAGCAGAGCTACCACCTGATGGCATGGCCGGATGCCGCCGAGGACCAGATTACCAACTGGGCCCAGGGCGATACCATGACGTTCTCCATTGAGTTCTATGCCGAGCAGACCACCGGTGGCGCGCCCGGTCCTGTTGGCGGTTTAGCCCCGCAAAAAACCATCTTGCTGGAAAATAAGGACCCGGTCACCTGGGATCCTATTACCGGCGATGGCATAGGCGGCACGCTGACCTACCAGACCTCTGGCACTACCTTTGATTACGACCTCACTGCCTCTGGTCTTGCAGGCAGTTCGTCTTACGAGCTGATTTACTACGCCGGTGACCCGTGGCCTGGGGCCGGCAGCCTGCTAATAGCCACCTATGTTACTGACGCCAGTGGTGCTATCTCTGCAATTGGTCAGTCTGCCGAGCTTGGCATGGACCTGGTCGCCGCCAAGATATGGCTGGTGCCGGCTGCTGACTTCAATGAGGGCGCTGGACAGATGTCTGCCTGGAATCCGGGAAGCTACCTGTTTGAGGGCAGCACGGTCAACTACGACGACACGGATGTCTAATTAATCTTCGTAAGGTGAGAGCGGCGGCTGTGGTCGCTGCAGTCGCCGCTAACCTTCTCGAAGGAGGTAAACAGATGTGAAAAAGTTCCTGATTCTGGCACTGGCTACGGTACTGGCGCTGGGGTTGATAGGTGGCTCTTTCGCCTACTTCAACGATACGGAGACCAGCAGCGGCAATTCGTTTACTGCGGGAACTCTGGACCTCCAGGTGGTATCACCTTACGGCGGTGAGCCTTACGGTGGTTTCCCCCCGACGGCAACCTATAACGGAGGGAATATCCCGGGAATCTCTCTCAGTAATATGGCGCCGGGAGACCCGCCGATAATCTGGCGGATGCACGTCAACAATATAGGCAGCATCGATGGCAACCTCAACATCCACTTTAATGTCACCGCCGATGAAGAAAACACTCTCGAAGAGCCCGAAGTAGAGCTGGGGGACGACGATTCGATTGGTGAGATGGGGGACAACCTGATGGTATATATTTACTACCAGGACGAGAGTCAGTGGCCGAATAATCTGCATTTAGTCACATCCGGAACGCTGAATGACCTGCATAGCAACAAAATTCTCTTAGGCGCTCTCCTCGGCGAACTGAATCCTGATCCCGCTCACGACGGTAAGGACGTTGTCCTCAAATTCGAACTGCCGTCAGCCACCACCAGTGTCTGTCAGAGCGACTCGGTTGACTTTGACATCGATCTGATACTGGAGCAGGTACCCTGAACCAGCACTCTAGCCAGTAGATATTTGCTCCCGTGGCTGAATTTATTTCGGCTTGTTTAATAGACGGAGCGCCCCGCGCGCGGGGCGCTCTACAATAAAGTACGCTTGCGGACATATTTTGTAAGCGGGGGTTGTGTATTTAGCTGTCTGAGGCTATACTGTACGTAATTGTAAAACTATGCTGGACTGACAACGGAGGTATAAACTGAAGAAAGCGTTAGAATGGCTCGGCTGGGCGGTACTGACCGCCGTGATTGCGGCGGTAGCCTTCGTCATGGTGGCGGGGCAAAACGGCTGGGAGTTCGATGCCGTCCTTTCCGGTAGCATGGAGCCGAAACTGTCCATGGGTGGTCTCGTCGTTATCAAGCCGGTGAATGCATCGCAGGTCGGAATCGGCGATGTCATCTCCTTCAAGATCCCTGACATTGATACGCCCATATGCCACCGCGTTATAGAAATCCAGGAGGCCGATGGTAACCTGCTCTTCCGGACCAAAGGGGATGCCAATGAGGAGTCGGACACCACTCTGGTCCCCTCCGAAGACGTCACCGGGAAAGAGGTATTTTTCCTACCCTATGTCGGCAATCTAGCCCGGCTTTCCCAGATCGGCAGAGAACGGGTCAACATAATAAGCGGGAAGTCGGTACCGTTGGCGGTGCTGATAATCATACCGCTGGGACTGGCCTTCATCGGTCTGACCCTCAGAGATACGCTGGAAGAGGTCTTCTGGCCGGTACGTAAAAGAAGGAAAGACATGATGAAGAGGCGCCGGGAGAGGTTTTTAAAGAGAAGGAGGGCTTTAGGCTGACTAACTTACTGGTGGTTCACTTTATTATAGGTTCGCAGAAGGGGACATAATGGCAGGGAGAAGAATCTTGGCTGTGCTACTGGGCGTGCTGGCGATTATTATTGCCAGTGGCTCCATTGGCGCCGCTTATGCCTGCTATGATATGCCCCGCTATAAATCCTGGTTTATCCCTTACAGGCCCCATCCCTGCAGGCAGGTAGACCTGATGATACAGGACCAGGATGAAAGCTGGGGGGACGGCGTCCGGGAGACGTGGACGGCCAGTAATATGGTGCCGGGAGATGAGTTTGTCTTTGACGGGCATTTTGTTGGTCTGCAGAGCCGATCTTGTAGAAGGTCCTGCCGGGGAGGCATATTGATTTCATGCAACTACAATCCGTGGACGGCATATCAGCCGAACCGGATGGCAAAATATATGGAAATAACCCGGTGTGTATATAGTTATAAGAACGGGAATGAGATATGGCAAATCGATTGTCTTACGGGTAAAGCAACAAGAGTATCAAAGAAAGGAAATAACTACTGGTCGCCCAATGGAAACTGGCAGATTCGTGACGTTGATAATGATGGAAGAGTAACTTTTTACGACCTCAAGAAAAGACCTTTGACGAATCTGCCATTACCACCCGATGATGAGTCCCACTTTGAGATGAGCGTCAGGTTCCATCAAAGTGCCGGGAACGAATTTCAGCGCGATACCTTCAACCTCGCGATGGTATACCGTCTTACCACGTAATAACCTGAATCCGGTGACCTGAATCATCGATATGAAAATAAGTCTTATCGCTATCAGTCTACTTCTGCTTATCGTTTCAATCTTTGGCGTTTCTAAAGCATACAGTCTCCCGACGGAAATAGACGTGGCTGAAGAAGTCACGCTGGTTGATTATCAGCACCGGGGTAAATTCGATTATGCTGCCTATTTAAAACCTTCGTACTTCCTGGGCCCTGAACCTCAGGAACCGCCACCGTCGCCACCGGATATAATGAAATACCCTGCCGGTATTATCGATCGTTTCAACCTGACTTTCAGTTATCGCTTTGTGCCGGATAGACCAGTAGTGAAAACAACCGGGGAGGTCGATGTAAAAGCAACCGTGATAAGCTCCGGTGCCAAGGGCGGGCAGGAAATCATCCTGGTACCCAGGACCTTAAAGGTCGGGGACTTCACCACCCATTTCACGTTAGACGTCAGCGACAACGTTTCCGATGATTACATCACTATCAGCGAAAATATTACTGGCAAAGAGGTAATTATCACTGCCAACATTTATACCACGATTGAGACGGACGACGGGCCGGTATTTGAGAGCTTTTCCCAGAGTCTACCGATGAAGGTAAAAGGGCCACTTATTGAAGTGGAGGGGAATTTAAAACACACCACCTCCGGTCATATCAGCGAGCTGAATTACACGCAATACGGGGTATTTAACTATGAGGTCTGCCTAAAACCCGATTCTCCCTTCGGTTCAATAGTCCTCAAGCCTCCCCCCGAAATAGTCCCGGAGCCCCCGCCGCTTAAAGTCGTAGAAAACGAACCTAATATTATGTCCCAGCTTGTGGAGGGCATGGATATAGACTTTTTCTATCACCTGGAATCAAGCCAGCCGGTTCATAATCTGGATGAAGAGGTGACGGTGGAAGCCATTCTAGAAAATCCGGGAAGATGGTCGAAGACTATTGAGCTTGTCCCTCTCACCAGTAAAAGCGGGGATTTCACCGTTGGCTTTCCCCTCGACCTGAAACGACTGGAGGGGCTGTTTGATGCCATCCAGCAGGAAACGGGAGTCTCCGTCTCCGAACGCAACCTGATTATCCGGGCAAAGGTCCATACCCTGGCTGAGACCGACTTCGGGGCGATAGACGCGGATTTTGTCCAGACCCTCGATGCGGATTTGGGAGGAAACATGCTTGTCTGGAGTGAAAACCTGACGAAGTCTCAAACCGGGGCTATCAAGACGACCCGTTTCGTACCGCAGACCGAGAAATTTCTGGGGATGGCCGTCTCGCAAATCAGAAAGTTGTTAATTGTAGTTACCGTCATCATCTTTATTTTCTTTGTCTTATCTATCCTCTGGTATTTCTGGCCACGGCAGGAAAAACTATCTATTCTGGAAAAGAAAGTGCTACAGGCACGGAAGAAATACAAGGATACCATCGTGGAAGTGGCGGAGTTGCCGGAGTTCGGCCCGGGGGAGACGGTGATTCAGCTTGATTCGCTGGATGACCTTGTCCGTACCGCGGAAGGGCTCTTTAAGCCGGTCCTCCATAAAACGGTAGGTCAGAAACATATCTATTACGTTTTTGATAGCGGTGTCCGCTACGAACACAATCTGGGATAGAGGAAAAGCCTGAAATTTTTCAGGCAGCCTTCGTCAATATCTTTGGTAGACCGCCCAGGTTAAAAGGTAAACGTTTCTTAAAGCCTTTTCTTACTTTCGACTTGCAGTCCACATGAAATAACATGTTATCTGTTAAGATATATGCTATTATTACGCAGTAATGCTAAGATTATCGTTTAAATACTTTGACAGCGCCTATCGTGGTTAATACAAATCCAACGACGACGCCGATAATTCCCAGATATGCCTGGAATCCCCCGGAGATTATCCCTTCCTCCAGTTGCCTTATACCAAACACGATGCTGATGACCGAATACGGAATGGACAGGAACAGCAGGACCACTCCCAACACCAGTGAGACAATTCCCAGTTTCATAAATAAACCCCTAGGTCTTCCATCGGGTGTTTACTGATACTTGTAACAATTATAGCCTTGCTTCATTCCTTTATCTCTATACTATGGTATTGACATCATGCTATTCAACTAACTAGACTATTCATTGCCAACTCGCTACCACGGCCGTCAACAAATACATATTCAAGACGAAGCAGGGTAGAAGATGGTTCCTAAGAACAGAATTAGGATAGCCAGTTTGACCACTGGTATCGCAGGTGCCGCCATTGGCAGTTTTTGGATGTATCTATTGGGCCAGGATCCGCTTATGGGGATTACGCTTCTGGGGTTATTGATTGCGTTTTTTGTTTCAGGATTCTCTTGCTTTTTTGTCTCCATATGGTACTTGAACTTCGTGGTAGAGAAGAATTTGTCACGGGCTTTTCTTTTCGGATCACTATTCGCCTGCCTGGCGGGTGCGATTTCCGGCGGGGTAACGGGTTTTATCTCCACATTTAATCCTGTAGTCGTAGCCATTGGTGTTGTAATCGGCATCTTGACTGGAGTCGCGTATTGGATCTTGTCCGTCTGTATTTATTGTATTTATAAAGCAATCCGTGATAAATTCCAAGAAACGAGAACATAATCCTCATGTCGTTTTGTTAAGATTCCGCAATAGTTGTATAATCTGCATAGCATTGGTAAATTCTCTAGCGATGCACTTTTTTAAGTATTGATATCGATTAAAGCCTTCCACGTTCAAAAAATCATAATTGAAAGGAGTTGCCCGATATGACCAAATGGCAAGATTTACTGGAAAAATACGGCAAGCCAGCGCCCTGGCCCTACCCCATACGCTACGATGAGGAGCAGGAAATCGAGACCGACGTCCTCATTATAGGCGGGGGTATCGCCGGCTGCTGGGCGGCTATCAGCGCCGCCAGGAACGGGGTTAAGGTGGCGATGGTAGAAAAGGCGGACACCATCAGGAGCGGTTCGGGAGGTCCCGGCTGCGACCACTGGTGTGTCTGCCCGGCCAACCCCCATTCCAAGGTTGACCCCGATGACTGGGCTAAACGACTTGTCGAGCATCCGGTTCATGCCGGCCAGCCGCCGACGGAACCGCTTCCCGTAGTTTATTCCAACGGCATCGGTACCCAGATTCAGTGCCGCGAGGACTGGGATACGCTGCTGGAAATGGAGCAGATAGGCGGTAAAATCCGGGATACGGATGACGAATACCTTGGCGCCGAAGGCAGGTACGACGATAAGTTAATGTTCTCTCCGCGTATGAGCCCCAACCATGCCACCGAGGTGACTGTCCGTGTCTGGGGAACGACCTTCAAACCTGCCCTGAAAAAAGAGTGCCAGCGGCTGGGCGTTAAAATTTACGACCGCGTCATGGTTACCAGCCTGCTGACGGAGGGAGGTATCCAGGGAGCCAGAGTGGTCGGCGCTACCGGCTTTAACGACCGCACCGGCGAGTTTATGGTCTTCAAGTCGAAAGCCGCCGTGCTGGCTACCGCCGGCAATTCTTCACTCTGGTTTCTGAATACCGAGCTGGCCGGTTATAATACCTTCCCCAACTCCAGGACCAAGTGTGGCGACGGCATGGCTATGGCATGGAAAGCCGGTGCCGAACTTACCCTGATGGAACAGACCGGTATGGGATTTATTGGCACCGGGCTCAAACACACCTGGTACGGCGGTGCCGGGGATGCCAGTTTTGAAAATCTCCAGCAGGTCGACGCCAACGGTAAAAAACTGCCCTGGCCCCTGCAGGGATGGCCGGACGGTGGCGCCATGAGGCCAGGCCCGGAAGGTATGGAAAAAATCATCAAAGGCATCAGGGACGGCACCTACGCCCTGCCATTCTACGGCGATTTCCCCGCTATGCCGGATATAGAACGCAGGGTTACCTGGGAACTCATGCTGGGCGAGGAGTCTACCACTAAAAACATCACCAGTTCCTATGAAAAAGCCGGCTTTAACCCGGCCAAGCACCTGCTGATGAACTTTCTCTTGATGGAAGGAAATGGTCCGGCCAACTGGAAGACCGCCGGCGCCGGCGGACCTACCGTCGACTGGGACCTGAAATCAAGCCTCGACGGCCTGTACGTTGCCGGGGGACAGATGTTCGCCGCCGGCG
>Ga0209427_10001363_pt1 | contig 28015 bp, 25 predicted proteins | sample DeeMarSWOR136_30_FD_187465 | JGI IMG/M metagenome (GOLD analysis project Ga0209427, IMG submission 187465) | Marine sediment microbial communities from White Oak River estuary, North Carolina - WOR-1-36_30 (SPAdes) (version 2) | ecosystem: Environmental > Aquatic > Marine > Intertidal zone >...
CTCCTCAGAATTGAGACCTGAAAGTCAAAGTAAAAAGGCAGGCTCTTTAACCAGCCTGCCTCTCTGTTAGATTGCTTGGTAGCAGGGGATGGATTTGAATCAACGACCTTCAGGCCGTGATCGCCGGAGCTGATATCCCCCCAACTTCCCCACCATTGAATTCGTTTATGCCCATAACTTTCTAGTCAATAACCATGCCTCAAGCTTCCCGCCAATTCCAGTCCATGTCCCCTTTGAACACATTTGCGTTCATTTCATTGCTGATAAAGAGGTTGGCATCAGGGAAGCGTTTTACCATGGCGTAATAAAAACCGGCAACATCGTTCGTTCTTGCCAGTTCCTCATCAGTAGCCACACAATAATCCTTAGTGAAATTGAAAGAACTGTAGTCGAAAGGCATTCCGGGTTTTTGATGGCCGGGAATGATTACCTCGGCGCCCATTTTCTCTAAACGCTCAACATCCCGTATCCACTGCTTGCGCTCTTCCGCTGTAAGCTCGCAGGTAAATGGATGTGCCTGGTTAAAAAGAACATCGCTCGCGTACAGAGTTTTTATGGAAGGGATCCAGACCACCGTGTTGTATTTCATGTCCCCCATCACCTCTGGAATAATCTCGATACGCTGTCCTTCCAGTTCGAAGTAGTTCTCGGTAAGAGGCTCGATATTAGCTGTTTTTCTGGGCACGTTGACGGGTCCTATCACATTTTCCCAATGTTCGATTTTGCCAAAAAACTGCTTGTTGATTATACGGGCTTCCGAAGGGATTGCTACGACCCTGGCTTCAGGGAAAGCCTCTGCAATGGTGCCAAGCCCGAAGTAATGGTCAGGATGCGCATGAGTAATATATATCGTTTTCAGGTATTTGCCCGTTTCCAGTATTTCTGCGATAACTCGATAGGCATTCGACAATGTCCACTGTGCATCAATAAGAACGGCATCAGTCTTCCCGGTCACAATTACGGAGGCAACCTCAAAACCACTTTCGTCGCTGAAAAAGACTTTCGTGGCCAGTGAATTCGGCCCGTGTGTGTTTAATCTGATCTCCATGGTCTAACCCTCCAAATAACATTTTGTTTAGTTTAACAAGCAGTGTTCTAAATTGCAAAAAAGGTTCCACTAGCTTTCACGAGTCCACAACCTTACCTGGGGAAAGAGGACGTTCCGAAACAGTCCAAGAAAGCCCATCTAGGCCTATATATAACGTATAACGCTTATAGTGGTAGAGGAGGCTGGGTCCTGATGAGCCACGGGAGCGACGGTAATAATCAATTGTAAAAGAAAAGGCAATTATACCTTGAAAAAAAGTAATTTCTATGTTTCCCTCAGTTGCTCATAATCAATCTTGCCTGTCGGCAAGAGGACACGGTGTCCGTGTCCTCTACTTTTGCCACTCTAAGCTACTAATGTACAGTTCTAAGAGCTCTATTATAACCTTAATGTATTCATAGTACCATAGTACTATAGCTTAAAAACTGTACGGTATGTCTTTGACACCGTAAACGCTTGACAGTGCGTAGGGGTGATGATATTCTTTGACGGGGGTTCAAACATGAACATAAAAGGAAAGGTGGCACTGATCACTGGGGGAGGCATCGGTTTAGGGGCTGCTATCGCCGAGCGATTTGTTGCCGATGGAGCCAAGGTCTGTATTACCGGCCGCCGTAAAGAACTGTTGGAAAAAGTGGCTCAATCACTCCCGGCAGGGACAGTAACCATATGCTCAGGAGATGTCTCAAAGGAAGAGGATGTAGAGCGCATGGTTGAGACGACGGTGAAGTTTGGTGGCAAGCTCGATGTGCTGGTGAATAACGCAGGCATAAACCATCCAGCACCTATCGACAAGCTTGACCCTAAGGCATGGCATGAGGTTATCGACATAAACCTTACCGGTCCCTACCTGCTCATGAAGGCGGCGATACCGCATATGCTCAAGAATGGCGGGGGGTCTATCATTAATATTTCCTCAGTCGGTGGTATGCGCTGTCTGCCTGGTATGCCAGCCTACAACACCTCCAAAGCTGGTCTCATTATGCTTACTCAGCAGGTAGCACTGGATTACGGACGTCATAATATCCGGTGTAACGCTGTCTGTCCCGGCGGTTTCAAAACGGATATGACCAAGCAGGACTTCGGTCAGTTCGGGACAATGCTCGGTATAGAACCCGACACTTTCATCGACCAGATAGCAATGTCAACACCTATCCCGCGTTTCGCCCAACCACCTGAAATCGGCGGCCTTTGCAGTTACCTGGCCAGCGACGATTCATCGTTTGTAACTGGGGCGGCTATCCTCATTGACGGTGGCACTGCAGTGGTTGATGTTAACGGGGCATCAATAATGGCAGCACTTCGGAGAGCGGGTATCGCAGATTAAAGATACGGATTTGAAGGCTATTCGTTCACGGCCACAGAAGGCATAAGTAAAAGCATCTAGTTCTCGAAAATTTTAATGGGCCGGGGGCAAAGGTTATTGTGTGGAGGCTTTGCCTCGACGGATAGTAAGATAACCAAAAAGAGAAAATAATGCCAACTAGGAAATTGAAACTGAGAAAAGGTCGATAAAAATTTGCACTATTCTTTCATAGGAGGAAGATAACCAAAAAGAGAAAATAATGCCAACTAGGAAATTGAAACTGAGAAAAGGTCGATAAAAATTTGCACTATTCTTTCATAGAAGGAGGTGATAACCATCATAATGTGACAAGGTAATCGGAGAATCTTTAAACACAGGAGGTTAATCAATGAAAAAAGCGGTTATTATTTTCACAGCATTGTTAATAGTAGCAATACTAGCTATGGTCGGCTGTACCTCAACGACGCCAGCACCCGGACCAGCACCCGCGAAGACACTGCAGATTGGTGCTCTTCTGTCTACGACAGGGTGGTGGTCTACTGCCTACGATATCAGTATCTGGCGTATGGCTGAAATTGCCGTAGATATGATAAATGAGGATGGCGGGCTTACCGTTAATGGTGATAAATACACGCTCGAGCTTATCGTCGAGGACTGCAAGAGTACCTTTGACGGCGTTGCCTCTGCGGCCAACAGATTAGTCTATGACAAGGAAGTTAAGTTTATAGTTGGACCGAGTGGGTTCTATGTTCCACCCGCATCACCGGTGACTAACCCAGCTAAAGTAATGATGATCGTGGGTTGGCACCTATGTGCGCCGGGAGAGGTGGATGCCACCACACCCTATAACTTCGCGACTTCTCACGGTAGTATAACCAAGGATATCGGTATTATTAAATCCATGAGGCAGGACTTTCCCCAGGCTAAAAACATCGCCCTTACCACGCCGGATGATGGCGCTATACCCTTTCTTATACCTAAGGTCATAGACGTAATGGCAGACCATGGGTTCACGCTAGTTGGCGATGTGATTCCATTTCCTAACGAGATGGAAGACTTCAGCCCGATTGTCGCCAAAATACTGTCCATTGAAGGCTTTGATGCTGTATATGTGGAAAGGTGTCCTCCTCCGGCACTAGGTGCTATCACGAAGGGGCTGCGAGACGGAGGTTACTACGGACCCGTATTCTCAGGTTCGCCTATCGATACTAACGTAATTGCAACCATTGCCGGCGCAACCGCAGCAGAAGGTGTACGCACACCGATTGAGACTCTCAATGACCCGGATATGCCGCCTGTGATGGCCGAAATGGCTAGGCGGGTAACCGACCAGTATGGAGCAGACTTTCCCCTGAGTTATCAGTGTGCCACGGGCGTGTACCTTCTCAAAACTCTCATCGAGGCCGCCCAGAGCCTTGACCCAACCGAGGTAAAAGCCCAGTTTGAATCAATGAATCAAGTGGACACTATTTATGGACCAGCCTTAATAGGCGGAGAAGAGACTTTCGGGATTAAGCACGTCGTAGGTGGCCCAGTGCCAGCGCAAAAATTCGAGAATGGCAAAGCGGTACCTGCCGGCTGGGTAGATATTGGCTTTATCCCCTAATTACCTGTTTTTGCTCCATGACACGACCGGGGTAGGGAAAAAATAACCTCCCTGCCCCGGCGGTCTAATTGACTTCAGATTAAGCATCAGCAGAAAAGAGCGCTGTATGGAACTGGCAGTAACGACGGTAGTTAATGGGTTTATACTATCGTCAATGTATATACTGGCGGCGCTGGGCTTTGCATTTCTATTTAATATGCTACGTATACTCAATTTTGCCCACGGCGCTATATACATGATTGGTGGTTATATTTGTTATCTATTTATAATTGGAATGGGTTTCAATAATTGGGTAGCCTTAGTACTGGCAACACTAATAGTGGCTGCGTTTGGGGTATTTCTAGAAAGGTTCTGTTTCCGCCCCTTCGTTGGGGACTTCAACCGCATTGTAATGATATGTGTTGCCATTGTAGTGATTCTGCAGACTACAGTAACTATTATAATCGGGGATAGAAGGATGGCGCTCCCACCCTTTGCCGAGGGAGTTCTCAAAGCTGGCCCTATTTCAGTCAGCTATGAAAGAATTGTAACTTTCACCATTGGCGCTGTCCTGCTGGTAGCAATACTCTGGTTTGTAAATCGGACGAAATGGGGCCAGCAAATGCAGGCTATTGCCCAGGATAGGATAGGAGCCGCTCTGCAGGGAATTGATATCCGTCGCATTTCCTCTATTGCCTTTGCCCTAGGTTGTGCCTTAGCGGCAGTAGCCGGATGCCTCATGGGTGCTTACCTGCGCTTAAGCCCCTATATGGGGGATTCGATTCTGGTAAAAGTGCTTATCATTGTTATGCTTGCCGGCGCAGGGAGCCTCGGCGGTATTTTCATTACCGGGCTAGTCCTTGGTTTCTTGTATGCTGTTTTGCCCGTGTTATTACCCGGTGCTCCCAGCGACGCTGTTATTATTGCTGTAATCGTCGTTCTTATGCTAATCCGACCGATGGGCTTCTTCGGCTATGAGGTAGAGATATAAGCTAGCATTAAGAAAGGTGTATGGCATAGGTGTATAGCATATATGAGTACTACTAACCTTAAGCCTTCTGAACCTGAAAGGAGCCAGGAAAAATGGATTAAGCCTGCCGTTTCAGGCGGATTAGTAATCATTTTAGCCCTACTCCCGGTATTTATTAGCTCGCCCTATATGTTGCATATTCTTATTTTGACATTCATATATACCATTGCTGCCGTGAGCCTGCGTACGATAACTACTTCAGGCCAGTTTCCCCTAGCACATGCTGCTTTTATGGGAATTGGGGCTTATCTTGCCGGTATGGCATCGAAATCGCTCAACTGGTCACCCTGGCTCACTATTCCCTCGGCAGCATTGGTCACAATGGGCATCGGGATGCTGATAGGCTACCCATTTGCCCGACTGCGGGCTCTGTACTATGCCATGGGTAGCCTGTTTTTCGGGATTGGTGTGGTTTATATAATTCAAGCCGGTGGTAGCTGGACCGGTGGCTATAGCGGTCTATACGGTATCCAACCTATGTTTGGCGGTTCCAAAATGGCTTATTATTATTTCTTTCTGGGGTTGGCCCTGGTCAGTATTATAGCCCTTTATAGATTTGAGTTTTCCCGCATTGGCACTAATTTGAAGGCTATCGCCCAATCACACCTGGTAGCCTCTAGTGTCGGCATTAATGAAGGCTGGTACCGGATTCTGGCGGTGGGTGTGGGCTGTTTCTTCGCTGGTCTGGCCGGTGCTGGCTACGCGCATTACAATATGGTACTGTCGCCGACTAGTTTCAACTTCATGGCAACCCTGTGGCTGTTTATGTATGTACTCATCGGTGGGATAGGCAGCATTGCCGGACCTATCATCGGAACTTTTATTCTAATTCTAATTCCGGAATTTTTCCGCGATTTGAAAATATACTCTCCCTTTATTTCTGCAGCTATATTACTAATTGTCGTATACCTGATGCCTCAGGGTCTCGTTGGTCTGCCTCAGACAGTTAGGTCATGGTACTTGGAACGTAGAAAAAGGAAAGGTATTGCCCATGCTTCTTGAAATCAGTGGGCTAACCAAGAATTTTGGTGGTTTAGCGGCTGTTTCCCAGCTTGATATGTATGTAAACGAAGGCGAGATATTAGGCTTAATCGGTCCCAATGGCGCCGGGAAAACAACTGTCTTCAACCTAATAACTGGAGTGTTCCCACCAAGTAAAGGGCGGGTGTTGTTCGATGGAACAGAAATAACTCACAAAAAACCTCACCAAGTTGCCGCGATGGGAATAGGCAGAACTTTTCAGCTTAATCCTCTTTTCGGTGATTTCACCGTCCTGCAAAATATATCGGCATCGTTCTACCTCCATCCGAGGTCAAGTTTGCTGGATACATATTTTAATACCGCTACCTACCGCCGTAACGAAAAGTATATCTTAGAACAGTCCCTGGAAATCGCACGGCTTGTGGGATTGGACAAAGTCAAGTATGAACTGGCTAAAAATCTACCTCACGGGTATCAAAAGATGCTGGGGATGGCTAGAGCTTTGGCTACCAGACCCAAACTACTATTGCTGGACGAGCCAATAGCTGGGATGAACCCGGATGAAATTACTTTCGCATTGGCAAACATTAAAAAAACACGGCAGCAAGGAGTGACCATCTTGATTGTTGAGCATAACATGCAGATTCTGGATTTATGCGACCGCGTTGTAGTTATAAACTTTGGCCAAAAGATCTGTGAGGGTCTGCCCCGAGAGATAAGTAGTAATAAAGAGGTAATTCAAGCTTATTTCGGTGGTGAACATGTTGCTTAGCGTGAAACATATAACAGTACACTACGGAAAATCCTTGGCACTAGATAACGTTTCCTTGGAAGTAGCTGAGGGAGATGTGGTTACCATTATTGGCGCTAACGGAGCTGGCAAGAGCACGATTTTAAAAGCGGTGTCTGGGTTGGCACCGTTGACTTCAGGGGAAATACGGTTTTTAAACAAAAGTATACACGGCGTGACAACTACTGAGATTGTGAAACTTGGTATCGTCCACATCCCTGAAAGTCGAAGGCTTTTCCCTCATCTTAGTGTTTTGAGCAACCTTAAACTTGGTGCCACTTTACGCAAAGATACGGATGGCATCAACAAGGACCTGGAAGAAGTCTATAAGCGCTTCCCTATATTATGGAACAGACGTAGTCAAAAGGCTGGAACTCTGAGTGGGGGCGAACAACAGATGCTAGCTATTGCTCGAGGCTTAATGGCTAAGCCAAAGCTGCTCTTGATGGATGAGCCTACACTGGGATTGTCACCCATCGTGATTAATGAACTGGGGCATGTAATTGAAGGTATTAATCAACAGGGAGTCAGTGTCCTTTTGGTAGAACAAAATGTTCCCCTAGCCCTTCGGGTAGCGAATAAGGGTTACGCACTCCAGACCGGCAGAGTCGTTCTAGAGGGTGAAATCGACGAATTCAAATCTGCTGAGACTGTCAGAAGAGCATACCTGGGAGAATAAACTCCAGAGTACCCCGACTGATTAGGCAAGCGCTGGAAATATATGTCCCCATGATAGAGAAGCTTGATAAGAATCAGTTTGAGTTTATCAGATCAGGATACTACGCAAAAGTTGATGCCACCAAGGGCACAGCGGAGATAGATAATAAATAAACGCGAAAGGGTCAAATTAATGCCAGCCAATAAAATATTGAATGAGCTAAGTCGTTACCAGATTGGTACCTTCGCCGATATCATGTACAGAAACACACTCATATATCCCGACAAGGAAGCTTTTGTCTGTGGGTCAGAGAAGATAACCTTTGCTGAATTCAATGCCCGAGTAAACAGCCTAATCCATGCCCTCCAGTCAATAGGAGTTAACAAGGGGGATGTAATCAGTGTCTTGTCTTGGAACTGCCTGGACTACATTTATGTCTTTGGGGCGGCAATGAAAGGCGGTTTTATTATCTCACCATTCAATTGCAGACTGCAAGCAGACGAACTGGATTATATCATTAATTATTCAGAAGCTAATACTCTTTTTGTTGGGCCTGAATTCGCGGAGATAGCTGACCAGCTACGTCCCCGCATACCCAAGGTTAAGAACTTCATCTCGTTTGAGGGTCCTATTCCTCGTATGGTATGCCACCGTGACCTGCTGGTCAATTTTACTCAGGAAGAACCCGATGTTCAGGTAGAGGAAGATGACCCCCTCTTTATTGTTTACACCAGCGGCACTACTGGTCTCCCCCGTGGCGCGCTGTATACTCATCGCTCCGCCATGGATAATACTGTGACTTATGTCATAATGAAAGGATTACAGCCAGAGGATAAGCACATTACAATAATGCCCCTTTTCCATAGTGGTGGCATTGACAACCTACATGCCCATCTCTATGTCGGAGGCACCAATGTTATAATGAAATCCTTCGACCCGGCAGCTACACTGAGAACCATCCAGGAGGAGAAGGCAACTGATATTCAAGTCGTGCCCACTCATTTGGTAGCTATTTTCTCCCTAGCCGATCTTGGTAAATACGATGTTAGCAGCTTGAAACGGATATTTTATACAGGTTCCCCTATGCCGGTGGAGCTATTAAAGAAAGTGCTAGAGACCTGGGGTCCCATCTTCATACAGGGCTATGGCCAAACTGAAGCTGGCCCTAATCTCATTGCTCTGCCCAAAGAAGATCACAAGGTCTTGGATAAACCTGTGGAGGAGCAGGTGACATTAGCTTCCTGTGGGCGACCGTTTATTGGAGTACATGTTAGGATTGTTGATGATAAAGGCAACGATGTTGAACCTGGTAAGGTGGGAGAGATAATAGCCCAGTCTAAGCATAACATGGTTGAATACTGGCGTAGGCTGGATGACACGCGCGAAACCATTGTTGATGGCTGGCTGCACACTGGAGACATGGGACGCTATGATGAGAAGGGCTATATCTACATTGTAGACAGAAAAAAAGATATGATTATCTCCGGTGGGGAGAACATTTATCCCCGGGAAGTAGAGGAGGTTCTCTACCAGCATCCAGCAGTCCTGGAGGCAACCGTTATTGGCATCCCTGACCCATACTGGGTAGAGAAAGTTCATGCTGTGGTGGTTTTGAGGGAGAGGGCAAGCGTCACTGCTGATGAACTTATCAACTTTTGCAAAGGAAGAATAGCCCGTTACAAAGCACCTAAATCCGTAGAATTCGTTGATGCCCTGCCCAAAAACCCTTCAGGGAAGATTCTGAAGAGAGAACTAAGGCAGAAGTATTTGGGCAGGAATAGTGAGATAAAGGTTTAATATTTCATGCATACAAGTTTCCAGAGGATGCAGCTACTATCTCATCTGCGGTAAGATACTCCGGAAACACCGTTTGATAAGCAGAGCCAAAGGTGTTGCAGAAGAGTTGAGATTCTGCATCTTGGAGACCCAGAGGAGGTGTATAATGGCTATTATTGAATACACCAGGGAAGACAAAATCGCCCTGTTTACCATCAACCGACCTGAAGCGCTGGGGGCTTTAAACTTCGAGGGCATGAGACAGCTACAAGATGCCCTCCTTGATTTCCGTGACGACGACAGGCTGCTGGTTGGCATAATAACCGGTACCGGCGATAAGGCTTTTAGTGCCGGAGTGGACATAAAAGACTATCTACCCTTCGTAAAAAAGACGGCGGATAAACCGTGGCAAAGGCCGACCGGGATAATACGGGGATTAGACATATGGAAGCCGCTTATCGCTGCCTGCAATGGCCTAACAATAGGCGGCGGTTTAGAATTAGCTCTGGCTTGTGATATTATGATTGCCTCAGAGAATGCTACCTTTGGCCTACCTGAAGTGACGGTAGGCCTGTGTCCGGGAGGGGGTGGTACGCAGAGATTGCCCCGAGCCATCCCAAGGCGTATAGCCGCCGAGATGTTATTCACCGGAAAAACAATAGACGCCCAGGAGGCATACCGTATAGGTCTAGTAAACAAGGTCGTGCCATTAGTTGATCTCATGAGCGAAGCTAAGAAGCTGGCTTTAGCTATCTGTCGGAATGCGCCACTGGCAGTAAGAGCAGCTAAGGAGGCTATGATTAGGGGTTTGAGTATGAGCCTTGAGGACGGCTTAAAGCTTGAGGATGAGTTCATAAGATATATTATGTCTACAAAAGACTCCGAGGAAGGAGTTATCGCCTTTCGTGATAAGAGGAATCCTCAATTTGAGGGGAAGTAGGTATAGCTACTGCGGTGACGAACAATGCTGCGCTTCTTGGCACCAGGATATCGGCCACCGAACATCACCATAAGGTTGTTTGGTTATAAGCTCCTTTGACGAAGCTAGCCAACCTTAAAAATGGTAGCACATTTGCAAGATTGATTATAAGCAACTGAGGGGAGATTAATCTTGAAACAGCCAGAAGAGCGTTACTAGAGTACTTAAAGAGCAATGGACATAACATCTCCCAAGAGGCATTAGTTTTAGGAGTAAAACGGACAGTTGCCTACGACATCCTCAGGAAAGAGAAGGAAGGTAATCTAAGAGACCGCTCCAGAGCACCTAATAATCAGCCACGCAGGACACCCATGCAGGTTGAATACAAGGCCATTGAGGTTAAAAGTAAGACCACGTATGGTCCGGAAAGGCTATCGTGGTATCTCAAAGAAGAGGAACATTTATTACACAAAGAAAAAGCCCCCGGCTGTAAAATCGAGGGCTTTCTGTCTGGTTCGTTAATAGCGGTGGTTGGATTTGAACCAACGACCTTCGGGCCAGTGGCTCCGGAGCCATTTGCGCTGCCCTAGCTGTCAGGCATTAGCGGAAAGTTAACACCAGCACCACTGCTGTGGCTAAAACAAGCACCGCCATAATCACGATCGCAATCAAACCAGCATTCAGTGGTGCGCGCGCTGTTCCTCCATGACCAAGGACAGTGAAGCTGGCCTTCTGCCCAGCGATATCTACGATATAAGTACCTGGCTGAGCTTTGGTCACGGTAAACTTCACCGGTTGAGTGCCCTGCGGGCCAACACCGACCATCCTCGTCTGTTCCACCCGCCCGTTTATCTTCAGGACGACATTAAAGTTGCCGCCCTCGTCACCGGTGTTGACCACGTTGGTCAAGACGGTCACCGGCTGGTTGGCATAGCTCTGCTGCGGTTTTACACTCACATATTGGACTGACATCTCAGGGGGAAGGGGCCAACTCCAACTCCAAGTAGTAGCTGGCGACGCGCCTGGCGTCGCTGTAGCTGTACCTGTAACCGGCACGGTGTTTACGCCAACAGAAACGGCATAAGTCTCACCTTGATAATTGGTAGCATTAGCGCACTCGTAGCAAGTAGGAGCCTTGGCGAATATGGCAGCAGCGCCAGGAGTAATATCTGAGGTGAAGACAGCAGTGGCAATGCCGTTGGTGGTGGTCTTGGTGGTGGTTAGGCTTCCTATGGAGCCTTTATTCGTGGTGAAGACGATCTCAGTTCCGTTGGGTACATAGCCTCCGGAGTCAACGCCATTGGAGTTATCGGTCATATCCGCGGTTATGGTGGAGGTTGATACGCCGTCAGCCAGGATGTCAGGCGGTTCAGCACTGATGTTGAGCACCAGCCACGGATCGTAGCTGACGTTGCTTGAAACCTCCTCGCCGCTGCCGGAACCAACACCCGAGGGACCATCATTGCAGCCCCACCAGGTGTTGACAGCGTTGGTAACCTCCCCAGAACCGGAGATAACTCCATATTCGCTGTTACAAATGATGGAATCGTAATTGATATTTAAACCCGCACCAACCGGAAGAGCACCATAGACATTGTTATCGAAGTCGTAAACGGCAACGCCGTGCACAAATTTTTGGATGCTATTACCGGAGACATTGATTTCCGCATTGCTGGATATTGATCCATAGCCAGGGTCTACGTCCTTGGACCCAAAAACAATGCCCGACGTTGGTGGCATATTTGCAGATGCTCCACCCACCAAATTTCCGTTCATGGTATTACCACTTATGTTGACATTGGTGAACGGTCCTCTAAACTTCATCCCATATATAGAAGTGCCAAAAGCAGGGTTATTGAAGGTGATTTCATTGTCTGCGACGTTAATCTGGCTGGTGGGCGATTCAATGCCGGCCCGTAAATCAATCATAGCCACTCCATCATAATCATTAACTGGCTGATCTTGAGTGAAGGTATTGTTGTTAATAAAAATTGGGCCTTCCATGGTAGAAGCAGTACCACCTGAAACCCATCTCGCCGTTATCATAACACCAGCAGAGGCTATCGAGTTGGTAAATGTATTGTTGGAGATATCAACCCTCCCAATAATGGTCCCATCAGCATAATTCCAAATATTTATTCCACGATGGTATTCATGAAATGTGTTACCGGTTACAGTGATATTCTGGTAGGTAGTGGGGAACGAGGGTTGGCTGTCACCTACGTAAATACCACCCGGGGCACCTGTATAATTTGCCTGTTCAAATGGGCCGAATTCGTTATTTATAAGGGTCACCCCGTCAACATTTGATCTATATAAATAGACCCCTGTCATGAGGTAGGAGAACTGACAGCTGCCAATATAAAAATCGTGCAGGTTTAAATATGAGGCGGCCAGTATTCCTATCTGCCTTGTTGAGGGTAGCGAGCCGGGGTTTATACCGCTAAAACGACAACTCCTTACGATAAGACCTGAGAAGCTAGCTCCTGGTGAAGAATTGCCTATTCTGATCCCATAGGCATTAGCGGCCCCATTGTTTATGTTGGTGAAATGAACATTTTCCACTGTCAATCCCGAAGTAGCGCCGCCGCTTACGCTTACAAGAATGCCCTCAATGAGATTAGAGCTATTGGTTATTGTAAGGTCTCTGATAGTAACGTCATTGGTAGTTATGGTAATAGCCGGTGTGGCCCCGATCGTTGTAATAACGGTCACAGCTGGACCAGCTCCTTGCATGGTCAAGCTCTTGTTTACGGTTACAGCTTCATTGTACGTCCCTGCCGCAATTTGGACTGTACCACTGGCATCCACAACACTAATGCCAGCCGCAATTGTTTGCTTGGGACCGTGAACTCCGTCCCACACCGGTGCCTGCCCATCCCAAGCGTCATTTCCGGTTGCGGCATCCACATAAATTGGTGTAGCTGCACTCACCGAACCTGTCGATATTACTACAAACAACGCCGGCAAGATTAGACAGACGAGTGTGGCTAGTGAAGCCAGCTTCCGTTTGCTTTGCATGGTTCTTACCCCCCCCCATTACCTTGATTAATATGCGAACAGTTTAAGTTCAAAGCTAGTTATCATTCTAACATAATAGGATGATACAATAAAAACCAAAGGGGGAAATCATGTCGGAGATAGTTAAACAGGTCATATTAGGATTCCTAGGTGCTTTTGTAAGTTATGGATTCGCCATAGGCGTTGCTTACGGCATTATTTTAGGAATAAAGTCTAAATCTAAATATCTAAGGTGGGCTTGGATTGGCTCTATCGTCGGGTTTCTAGCCTCCATAGCATACATAGTCATAGGCTACCATATATAATCATAGGCGATATATAATTATAAAGGAGTTAAAATGGAAGACTTGTTCGTGATAATTGGCTGGGGGTCACCCGTAGGGATTGGCATCTTCCTCGTCTGTCTGGGCACCATGATCTGGCTAATTTCAAAAGCCGACGAGATAAGCAAGCGCACCAAGGCAATGATGAAGGAAAAGGGGCTTAGTAAGAAGTGAGTGAAGCGCTTCAGATTCCCTCGATGATCTCGGTAGCCCAAGTTGTTCAATATGTAGAACTTTAGAGCCAACTTTGTGATTGACCTATTTGATTCGAATCTCCTAAAAGAATTTCAACTGGGGATGCTTATTCAATGTGATTTTGGTATCCCTATCCATCTTGGGGTTCGGTTCATATATTCACGATAGGCATTACCATACTGCGCGAGACAACCCTCTTCTTCGACAGGCGCGAAATAAACACAAGCGGCCGTCAGTAAAATGGTAAACAACAAGAAAACCCATGAAGCTGTGGCTATGCTCACTCCTAAAAAGAACACGAAGGCAGTGACGTACATAGGATGTCTTGAATAGCGATACAAACCTCCGGTAACAGGCTCGCAATGGGGGCTGGTAGCCCAGTTCACCAGGACGATAGTGCTGGCAATCAAGCCAACTAAAGTAATAGGAAGGCCTACATAAAACCACAATGTCCCCAATTTTATCGGTAGGAAGATAGAGTATATAAGGGCGGGAATATATATTATCTTCGAAGAATAGAGGAGTATCCTTTTAGCCTTGGGCATGGCAGCAACCTGGCTTGTGTCTTCCGGAGCCCTCCCCCTGGCGACACGAAAAAAGAAAGGAAAAGTTAATATTTCATAAAGCATAAAAATCCACGCATTCCACACCCCTATCTCAAAAGCTGGCACAAGTGTCATACCTACCTCCTCGACATTTTGTCACTTTATCTCCACTGCCGACTCTATTTTACGCCAACAGTCCTATCGGAACAAGGCATAAAAAAGCTGAATGAGCAGAGGTAACAAAAGTCAGTTTTATGAAACAGTAATTCAAGGCATCAGCTAGGGCACTATCATGTTCAGTGCTCTCTTTTAGTTCTGAGGTTTAAGTTTGGAGATGGGACCGGGTCGGTGAGCAGAGTTAGCTCTTGCGCCCGGTGAGGTCCTTTGCCGAACCTGCTGGCTGGGCGTCTATGTCGATCTGGAGCGGTACCAGGAATCGGGCTACCATTCCCCAATAGCCGATAGATGCCGTCAACTCAACGATGCATTGTTCATTCATATATTTCTGGAGTGTTTCGAAGGTCTCGTTCTTTACCTCGACATTTTGTGCCACCTCATCCGCATACTGAAGCACGGCGCGCTCTTCATCGCTGAATTTCGCCGAATCGCTCCAGTGCGATATTGCTTCGGTTTGCTCGTGGGTTACGCCTGTTTCCAGCGCGACCGGGTAGTGCTGCGCCCATTCATATTCGCTTCCACTGAGCTTTGCGATTCGCAGGATGACTAGCTCACGTAGTTTTGGGGAGAGTCCTGCCCTAGAAAGGAGTGAATTGCCAAGCCGCGTGAAATTACGTAACACATCGGGGTTATGGGCCAATGCCCTGTACAGGTTGAGAACCCTGGCCCCACCCTCTTCGATCTTACCGTAAATCTCTCTTGCCTTGGGTTGCGCTTCTTCCTTCTGCAGTAATTTGACACGAGCCATATATTACCTCCATGTTCTGCTGCGCTTGCTCTCCAGTTTCCAACTAGAGAGCTATTCGCCAATGGACCCCAGCGCTTGACGCGCATCCTCAACAAGCTCAGGGTCGGTCGCTATCTCAATGACCTTCTCGAAGTCACTGGTTGCTCTGTCGTATTCATCTTCGTACTCATAGCAATACCCCCCCACGACTTTTTTGAATTCTAGCCTTAATACCGCTGAAACTCAAGTGTCATTAAGCAGATACAGATTTGCCATATTTTTGTCTTGGCGTGTATAGCCAGCGGCGTTGGCTATTACTTCTTCATTTTATAACTTTGGTATCATCTTTTTGGCTTTTAGCCATCGGTGGTAGGGCATCCTTATTTGCTATGTTTACCTCACAATCTAACTAAAATTGAACTCACACTTGAAAAGCAGAACAGATAGATTAGTTTAGATAATTTTATGTAGGATGGATTATGCTATAACAAGCTGGGTTAATACATTCTTTATATTTATGATATCATAGAAAAATTTATTTAACGATTTCACCCTTTTGTCTAGAAATGTCACCCTCCCCCTGCTATAGTTATGGAGTGAACCCCTGAAGGTAGACACCCATAGGGGGCAACTTCCAAAATTTCCAAAAGGGTCGATTGTAATAGGCCAGGCGTTCACATTTTTAACAAATAGGCTTAAGTCGTTATCCTCTCTCTGGCATAGCGTTTATATTCACACTCTTACCCTTTTGCACAATGGAGGACGAGAATGTTAGATAAAATTGGAACGACGAGATTGATTTCATTGAAAGTCCCTTATAAGACGTTGAGGAAGGATCTGGAGAATTTTAAACAGAAAGCATTGGACTTTGGCGCCTCAATGGCTGAAATCATACCTGCCAAGTGGGTAGAAATAGATGAGAGGGTGCGGCTCAAGTGCGCTATACCTTTGTGTTCATGGTACGGTAAAAATATATATTGTCCACCTCAAGGGTTTGAGCCAGAATTTATGCGAAAGGCATTGAGTCTATACAGCTGGGCAATACTTTTTGCACTCGACGTAGTCCCGGTGAAAGAGTTTGCTGACCGTTCCGTAGAAGCTGATTCAGTTATGAAATGGTCTAAGAAGAACATGGAGATAGTTGGCAGGGTTGAAACGCTGGCTTTCGGCAGCGGTTATTACCTGGCTCTGGGCCTTTCGCACTATTGCTGCCTACAGGCGCTATGTCATCAAGAGCGGTGTTTAGTCCTTGATGGTGGCAAGTGTCCTTATCCACTGAAGGCTCGGCCTTCTATTGAGGGCGTGGGCATCGATGTTTATCGGCTAGTGACTAAGGCTGGCTGGGACATATATCCTATTTACAGAAGCGTGGACCCTAAACTGGTACCCCGCGCTTTATCGGTAGGGATAATTTTCATTTACTAAGCCTGGAGTCTTGAGCTAAAGTCGAAATTTTCAAAATCTAAGACAAGGGAGGCAAAGATGTCATACGAACTTACTGATGTAGATATGCAGCTGATAAAGAGAATCGAGAAACAGGCACACGATACTCAATTGAGGTATCGTGGTTGCTCGCAAACAACCTTGCTGGCTTTGCAGGACAATCTGGGTATCGGGGACCTGTGGAGTTTCAAAGCGGCTGTTGGTTTTACAGCTGGTGGAGGTGGGAAGGGTGTCGGCCCTTGTGGAGCCCTTTTGGCTGGAATGATGGCTATTGGTATGGAGTTTGGGCGGGTAGTGTTGGAAGAAGCCGGAGCGCCGCGGGAGGGGGGGGGTGGTGTGCCGAGCAAGCTAAGCCGGTCATCACAGTTGTGCCGAGAGCTATGGGATAGATTTGCAGCAGAATATAAAGGGCGGTGGAGTTGTTTTGATATTCAGGAACTTGTTCACGGAAGGCGTCTTGATTCAACCGCCCCAGAGATGCAGCCTTTAAAGGCAACTGGCGAGTTTTATGACATACTCTCTAAAAAAGCTTGCGACATCACGGCAACTGGTGCAAGGCTTGCTGCTGAAATAATTTTGCGAGAAAGAAAGGTTGATTCCGAATTGGGGAAATATCGCTTCTAGCAGACCTTATGGCAGTTGGCGGTCAGGTTAGAGTAACTCGCTGAATATTGCGAGATGTGGGAATTGAGATGGCTTGTATCTAAAAAGGGGTTTGATTTGAGTGACTGGGGCAATCAGCTAACCAAGCGGTGGTAAAGAGAGACGTGCTAAGCTAGATTAGATGGCCAGATGACAGCCACCAGTCGACTCAAGGAACGGCTCTACAATTAGCGGTGGAGAGGCACCTGAAGGGAAATTCGGTCGAATAAAAGAATGATATCCAAAATCAAAGGACCTTTTTGTTTTCTCCTTCCTTCCTTACTTCCTTCTAATTTACTTTCACTATGACTGTTAAGTGCGAGTCAGTTCGCGGCTGTTTTTGAGCTTACCTTAGGGTGTCTCCCATTTGGGTCTTACATGCGCTCAAATAGACTCGCTATGATCCGCTTCTTTCAGCTTTCAAGCTCTCAATAATGCCACGAAACTCGTCTTCGGTTAACACTCGTTTGAGGTCGTGTGACTTCAGTTTCACCCTATTAAGGACTTCCAAGGCATCATCGTTATCAAGGTTAAAGCCTAGTTTGCTTGCCCATAACGCCACGTTATCTGCACCGCTTTTTTTGCCCATCAGAATCTTTGGCGATCGATGGCCGACGAAGTCAGGATGAATCGGGAAGACCTCAGTCGGATGTTCTTTGAAGGTGTTCTTAAACCATGTAGTAAGTATGCCTGATTCAATGTCATAAGCCATATCACCTATAAAAGGTCGGTTGACCGGTATCTGTGTATTTGAAAGCTCCATAACCAGTGTTGAAAGTTCATTTAGCTTTTCATATTTAATTCCAACATCTATCCCGTAGAGAGTTAGCAACGCCAGTGCAGTTTCCTCCATCGGTGTGTTGCCAGCACGTTCGCCAATGCCAGTTATTGTTGAGTGTATCACTTCAGCGCCAGCTAGTACCGCTGCGATAGTATTGGCGACTGATAAACCAAAATCGGCATGAAAATGAATTTCTAGCGGCTTATTTATCCTCTCTTGGACCTTCTTGGTAAAGTAAGAAGCGCCGTGGGGTGAAAGCACCCCGAACGTATCAACAAGGGTTAGTGCATCCATATGCCCATCGCCGGCTACCTTTTCGATAAGGTTTAGAAACCATCCCATCTCGGCCCTGGTAGCGTCAATGGTAAAGAAAACCGTATACAATCCCAGTTCTTTGGCTGCAAGCGTTGCCTTAATGGATAGGTCTATCGCCTTTTCTATTGGCCACTTATAGCCATATTCCATCAGATGTTCGCTGACTGGAATCTCCACGACTACGCCCTTAGCACCGCAATCAGCCGCCCTCTTTATATCATCGACTACACAACGTGAAAAGCAAAATATCTCAGGCCCGAGATTCCGTTTCACAATCTCCCTTATCGCCGCCTCGTCTGGCTTTGATACTGCAGGCATCCCGGCTTCGATTCGATGAACTCCTACCTCAGCTAGTTTCTCGGCAATACGTATCTTGTCATCCTTACTGAAAATGACGCCGGCTTGTTGCTCACCATCGCGCAAGGTTATATCATGTATTTTTACCTTCTTAGGCGGTGTGAAATCTTTGGTTACCTCGGGGAGATAGTTCCAAGGGCTGACAAACCAGTTATCTGTTTTCCAAGGTTCTTTTTTGGTCATACTATGCCTCCTATTGAATATTTTTATGTGCTACTATTTTGGCAGTGCTTCATCTAGGATCTCTGCCAGGTCTACAACCTTTACACGAGCTTTTAGCTTGCTCACTCCTTTGATGAGCTGCATCATACAAGCCGGGCAACTCGTGGCAATAACCGGTGCACCAGTAGCCATTAGTTCGTTAATTCTCCTTATGGCTAACCTCTCACAAAGTTCTGGGAAGACTACTTCCATGCCACCCCCTCCACCACAGCAAGTGGACCATTCGCCGGTTTGGTCTGCTTCTGGCTCCCTGAGCTCTAGACCTCCTATTCTGGATATGACCTCCCTGGTCAATTTCGATAAGTTAAGAACCCTAGAAAGCTGACAGGGGTCGTGATAGGTTATCGTTCTTTTCTCTTTTAGGAAGGGTTTAATACTGGATTTTCTTAACCTGTCAGCGACGACCTCAATAAAATGTTTCACCTCTAAATCATATCCATGAATATATTGTGGGTAAGCATTTTTTAGAGAGGCCGTACATGCCGGCACAACACCTATTATCTTCTTAACTCCCATAGATTTAAAGAGTACATAGTTTTTCTGGGCGTTGTCGATATAGTCACCAGCAAAACCTGAATAATAGAGGGGAGAACCACAACATGGTTCTTCAGCTCCCATGTAACCAAGGTCAACCGACAATTTTTTTAGAACGTTAACAGCACTAACGAGAGCCCTTGTATAAACATCTTTTGCTCCGGCCGCGGTAATTTTTCCGGTTATGCCGGCGAGGTCGATGCCCACTTTGCCAAAGGCCTTGCTAATTCCCACCACTCTTTCCATCCCCACACCCATTTTTTCAGCGGTTTTAACACTAGCCATCATGCCATCGGCATATTTCATTAGCTGATAACCACAGCCGGCAAAGAATGTATATTCTGCCTTCTTGGGCAAGTCTAAGCCCTCAGCCCAGGTGGTCTTATCTGCAGAAACACCGAAGACATTGCCCTTTTCTAGCACACTTTCTTTTATATACAAGTGCCCGGTAGGTATTACATGCTTATAAGATTTATCCATTAAGAATCTTCCCCCTTTGCTTCAGACCTTTTTACCAGCAGATTTCTGGCTTTTATTATAAGATCTGTTGTTTCGGTTCCTGCTGACATAGCTCTGCAAATATTTTGACATCTACGGCAGGCTACGCATGAGAAGAGGAGCTTGCTGAGTTCCTTTTCAGAGCCCAATCCGTATTCTAGAAAGGCGTAAATTGCTGCTAGCCGGCCCATCGATGATTGTGTATACCAGCCTTCATAGGTCGGACAAACACCAACGCACATTTTGCAATGACTGCATTGCCGCAGTCCCTCTATAACATCTTTTTTTAATGCCTGAATATCTTTTTCTAATGGCTGCACTTTACTTTTCAATGTAACCCTCTCCTTCTAGATTGCCAGCATTCAATATGTTGTTAGGGTCAAAAGTCTTTTTTAGCTGCAGAAGTAGTTTATATGCCGCCTCACCGTATTTTTCTCTGTAGAAGGCTATTCTTCCTGCCATCTGGCCAACCTCCCCACCGATACCTCCCCATTTTCGATGCATCCTGTCTTCCAGATGACGGCTTTCAAGTACCGCAGCATACTTCATCTCATTTGGCCAATCCTTAGGTATAATCCATAGCGCATGGATTGAACAAGCCCCAACATGGCCATAAATGTACATCTTGCAATCCTTCAGCACATTCAGCTCCAGAGGTCCTTTCTGGAGAAATTCGATGGCTTCGCCTAGAGCATGCACTGGCAAACCGACTTCTATAGCTACCCAAGTGCCCTTAGGCTCTCGCTGCTGTAGATTAGTAATGAAGTCCCGGGCAGCCCAAAGCAGTTCTTGCTCCTCATTTGACTTGACTATGTAAGCTTTTACCGGATTGAAGTGCTTAAATACCTGCAGTATTTCTTTTGCTTGGCGGTCGGCTTCTTCTTGGGAATAAGCAATGGTGGTAGCAAGCGCCATCGAGCCTACAGGCTTACCCAGACCACGTATTTGGAATCCTATTACGGCGGCATCTTCCTCCATAAATTCGCCATACATTGGTGGTGCTAGCTTATCCTGATATATTTTAGTAAAGCTACGACCAACGCTTGTAGCATCTTTAAAAAAAGCAGCAACGTAACCCTTCTTTGGGTCTGGCAGAAGGCGCATTCTCACCTTGCATATCACACCAAATAAGCCCTCCATTCCGGCAAAGAATCTTGTTAGATCTATCCCTGCTGGCCTTCTCAGGCTGTTAGTGCCCGTCTGGATAATTTCTCCGTTGGGGAGAACTGCCTCGAGTCCTAGAACATAATCTATTGTCTTGCCTACGCATGCATCCACCATATGGCCAATGGTGTTGACTGCTACAGACCCGCCGATAGTTGCGGATTTCTTACTGCCTATATTAGAGGGCAGCATGTAACCACGTTTCTTAAGCATGACTTCGAGATCAAGTAACCTTACTCCTGCACCCACTTCAAAGTAGCAATCTGCCTCGTTGATCTCAAAAGAGTTAAGGTTGGACATACTCAGAATTATGCTATCAGGACGTTTTGGTCTTGCCGCTCCGCCAAAGCTAGTGCCGGCACCATGAATCATAACTGGAATCTTGTGATCACTCGCGTACTTTAGGATGCCGGCTACTTCGCGAGCAGATTTTGGCCTAACAACAGCTTGCGGTATCAGTGCCTTTTCAAGCTCGTGGGGCATGGGGTCCAAAGCATAACTGAATCTGTCGTAGATGCCATCGGTAGCGTTCTCTTTGCCAACGATTGACTCTAGGTCAACAATTAAGTTTCCCATTTACGTACACCTCCTTTAATTAAATTCATTTAAGCCTTATCTCATTTCTATGTTTATCTGCCGGCTTGCAAGATAGTGCCAAGGTTTCATTGAAAGCAACTTGCTGCTAGAGATAATCTCTCCGAGTTCATCCAATCTATCTTTTCTTATCATTTTAGAAACCAGCAGACCAGCTCGCTCGATTCTGCCTATCAATTGCATGCCAACAAGCCGATTATTTACAGTAAGCAGCCCGCGATATTCAAGCCCAGTGGTTTTTTCAGTTAATTCATAGTCTTCCTGAGTATTGAAGGAAGCGCCGCTTTTACCAACTGAGGCAATGTAGTGGCCAAAAATTTCAATTGTAGTAGCATCCGATGAGCCAATAAATTTGCTGGGTTTTCCTGCACAGTTACAGCCAGCGACCCACCCCTGTCTTCTGGCGTTATGCCACAGAAGGCTTAGTGTATTTTCGCCACTGAAAATGTCTTTGGACTCAACGCAGTCCCCACAGGCGTATACATCTTCTATACTCGTCATCATAGATCTGTCGATAGTAACCCCCCCCAATCTCCCGATTTTCAGACCTGCCTTGATAGCTATCTCGGTATTGGGCATGACACCGGCAGCCATGACGGCAAGATTGCATTCTAGTTGTCTCTTGTCCGTAATTATACCCTCGACAGCACTGTTACCCAAAAACTTGGTCACCTTCTCGCCGGTGAGCACCTTCATCCCATGCTCTTCTAGAATTTGCTTGATTATGGAAGCCGGCTTTTTATTTAGTAGCCTCGGCAAAACATGATCTATAACTTCAATGAGCGTTACATTTTTGCCCTTCTTCCTGAGGGCTACCGCAGCTTCTATTCCTATTGGGCCTGAACCAATCACAACTATATTCTTTGCTGGATAACCGAGGATTCTTCTTGCATCCGAAATACTCTTCAGGGCAAAGACCCCATTTTTATTAACTCCTTCGATTGGTGGTATTAATGCCCTGCTACCGGTGGCTAGAACAAGCTTGCTGAAATATATACTCTTGTTACCAGTAAATACTCTTCTATTGTTTAAATCTATATCAGTCACGCATTGGTCGAAGTTTACTTCTACCCCATCGTCTCGATAGTCTTCGTAGGTTTTCAAAAAAAGCTTCTGCTCCTCAATTTCGCCTGAGAGATACTTGTGGAAGGCGCAGGGGCTATAAAGAGGGTCTTTCTCTTCAGAGATTATAGTAACTGGAATATTCTTATCATGAGTCCTTATGCTTGATATGGCACTATTACCAGCAATACCGTTACCGATGATAACGATGCGCACGCGTTTAGGATCGATTTCAGCCAATTTTGTCAACCTTGTGCTGCCAGAATTATCTTGCTCTTAAATGTACCCTGAACCCTTCAGGTCCTTAGCAACGTCAGCAAGACCCAGTTCTACGAGTCTCTTCTTAGTCGGTATGCCTAGCTTGATGTCCCATCCAAGCTCGTCATAGTAGTCGTCCAATATTTTCTCACAATCTTTCCGACTCAAAGGATTGCGAAAATAGTCCTGCAAATAGACTTCATTCCCATCCAAGTCGATTATGGGCTCGAACCATCTATCAGGGAATCTATCATCCTTTCTGGTAAATTCCTCACGGAGATTAAGTACCTTGTGCATACAATGCGCTCTCTCACCTACCCTGAGCATCTCTTCAACTGTTAATTCGCGTCCTGTTACAGCGGAATATATAGATGCAGTAGTTGATGCGTCATAATGGAGACCGGCTCTCATCCTAATGCACGATGAGCCAATCGCGTCCATGTAAATCTCCCGCTCTACCGCCCACTTAGTAAGACGACCGATATTAAACCCAGTCGAGGTAAATATCCTCTCAATGGTTTCCTGGGATAGGCCCATTCCTTCCGCTGCCTTACGAAATACATCTACCGGTAGATCCCTAGTCATATAAGTACCCGGTATGGTAGTGCGAGGGTGACCGTGCCTCGGATTTATGACCTCGCTAAACTCGGTTGCTTGCAGCCTGTTTACCCGGGCATCGTAAAGAGGAGTACCCCCTTTGACATGAATAGCCAAGGCCTCACAGCCCCGTCCAATCTTTGGTATAGCCCTGAGATAACCTTCCCCAAGCGTAGCGCCAAAGCCTTCTCTATTAGCTACTTGCTGTAACAACGCCCAGGTAGTCTCAAAATTCCAATCTAGTTCCAGTCCTCCGGTGTCTTCCTTGCTGATTATTCCATGCTTATAAAGGTCAATAGCCCAATCTATAAGAGCTGTTATTTCATGAACGCATACACCCATACGGTTGCAGTAATCCAAACATTTGACGAAACGATTAAATGTACCTACATTACAACGCGCCGAAAAGTTTGAGAGACGTCCATAGAAAGAAGAGCCGTACGTTTCCAGCCCGGCAAATTCGCCTTCTTTTATGCGAACGCGGTCTTTACACCCAACAATGCATCCGGCACAAGATAGTCGGTCTCCTTTAATATTCTGCTTGTATACATCTAACCCAAAAAACTGTCTGGCTTTATCATGAGGTAGGATTGTCCTCCAATTATGATGAGAAGCTCCCTGACGAATAAACCAGCCTTCCCACCCCGCCATAGTGCCAAGGTCGACCACCTTCTCATAATCCTGATGTTCTCTGACCTGCTTTATTATTGGCATGATTATTCCGCGGAGCCGCTCGGGGTCAGCCACTTTTATACCCTTGGTGCCTTTAACAGCAACCGCCTTGAGCTTCTTGGAACCCATAAGTGCAGGCAGACCCCCTTTGCCCAGTGTGCTTACTTTATCCACAAGCCCAACGGTTGTTCTAACCAGCCGTTCTCCGGCCGGGCCAATGCAATGGACCGAAGGATTATCATGCCTTTCCCATATCACGTCTGTAGCTGTGTAGACATCTTTACCCCACAGCTCACTTGCATCGCAAATCTTTACATCTTCATCATGTATATTTAGGTATACCGGCATATCGGACTGTCCGGTTATAATAACGAAGTCATAGCCAGCCCACTTTAGCATTGCGCCAAAGTCGCCGCCAACATGTCCCCAGCCTATTGTGCCGTAGAGTGGCATCTTGTATGTAGCAACCGTAGTTCTACCGGATGGCACTAATGCTCCCACACAAGGCCCAACGCCATAGATTATAGGGCTGTTCTCAGCAAATGGGTCCATGCCTGGTGGGATCAAATCATAAGCTAGTCGAAGAGTAACAGCTACCCCACCAAGAAAGTCCTTGACTAACTCCATATCAACTTGCTCAGTATGAACCTTTTTGGTGGTCAGGTTAACTTTTAGAATTTTCCCAGTGTATCCTCCTAATTCCATGTCTTTTAAAACGCCTCCTCTCAAGAATTAATAGGCAATTTTTTCGAGTAGCTTTGCAAGCTGGTTCACAGCCTCCCTTTTCTTTCGGAAGCCGAGCTCTTCTTCGGAAATATAAGTCAACGCACCGTAGCCGCAGACTTTGACACATTCTGGATCTCCACCACATAGATTGCATTTCACTGAGTGTCCAAGATCACTGTTCACTGTTATCCCTCCAAGAGGGCATGCTACTGTACACATCCCACAAGCTATGCACAGGTCATAGTCTACGAGCATCGACTTCGTTGATTCGTCCCTGGAAATAGCCCCCATAGGACAGGCATCGGCACAAAGAGGTTTGGCACATTGGCGACATACTACAGGGACGTTTATTTCCACTCTTCTTATTTTTACAGGTAAAATCATCGATGAGCTCGGGCCGCTTATATCCCCCTGCTTCATTGAGCAAGCCATGACGCATGCCATGCATCCCACACATTTCTCCGGGTCGGCAAATAGAGTCTTTTTCATTATACCTCCGATTAGTTTATTTCACCTCACATGACATAATATCATAGGTCTAAACCAAACGAGCTGTGTGGAATCCCTGCCACATAGAACCTATAACCTTGCAGGGCTCTACGCAATCACCGATGGCATAGATTTTTGTATTCCCGTTTTCCAAGGCTTCTACTAGTTCGCGGTTTGACTTTAGACCTACCGCTAGTACAATGGTATCAGCCTCTATAGTGCTCTTTTTACCGTGTTCATCAGCGATAGTGATATGAGAATCTGCTATATCCAGAACATTAGTGCTGATCATAACTTTCACCTTGTGCCTATCAAGCTCTCTCACCAGATCTAGGGCATTGCCCCAGACCATGTCACGCGCTATGCCATCCAAAAGCTCAATAATAGTTACATTCTTGCTCTTTTCCTTCGCCAGGTACAAGGCGGTCTCACAACCAATCAGACCACCTCCAATTATCACCACTGACTTGCCAGCTTCCTTCTTGCCTAGAAGCAGGTCTACCGCGGTAAGGACTTTGCCTGTGTCAAGTCCCTCTTTTACTCCTTTAATCTTGGGAACAATAGGTATAGCACCAGTAGCTATAAAAACGATGTCTGGTTTCATTTTCCAAATCAGCTCAGGTGTAGCTTCCCTACCTAGCTCTATACTCACTCCCAGCTTGTTAATCTGGGCAACCAGGTAGTTTATCAGCAGCTTATAGTCGTCCTTAAACTCAGGCACTGCCGCCGGTATCAGATTGCCGCCCAGGGCATGTCCCTTCTCCCACAACGAGACCTTATGACCCCTTATAGCAGCTACTCTGGCAGCTTCCATGCCAGCAGGACCACCTCCGATTACCAGCACAGATTTCTTTTTTCCCGCCGGAGTTATCACAGAATCCCTTTCCAGCCCTACCGAAGGGTTGACGGCGCAGCTGATATGCTTATTCTGGCGCACTCTAGCTATGCAACCTTCATGGCAGCCAAGACAAGGGATGATATCTTCTGTCCTGCCGTCCTCCACTTTACTTGGCCAGTCTGGGTCAGCCAGTAGATACCTGGCTAGACCGATGAAATCAGCCTTGCCCTCCTGCAGTACACTCTCGGCTAGTTCGGGATATCCAAGTCTGCCAGCAACGATAACCGGGACCTTGACTACCTCCTTGGTCATTTTTGCTAACTCGGCCCAACAGCCTCGAGGTTGAGTGTTTGGTGGTTGGGCTATATTGTAGGTCTCATAACATCCTGCATTGACGCTGATAGCGTCAATCCCGGCCGCCTCTAGCCGTCGGGCAACTTCAAGCCCCTCTTTAATATCTCGCGCTCCCTCCAAGTAATGGGTGAGAGCGTATCTGAATATTACAGGAAAATCAGCTCCAGCTGCTCTTTTTATTGCTTTAATTAGTTCTATAGGGAGTCTCAATCTTCTCTCAAGACTACCACCATACTTATCATTACGTTTATTCCAAAGTGCAGTCATGAACTCATCCAGAAGGTATCCCTGATGTCCATGTATTTCAATGGCATCTATGCCGGCATCTTTTATTACTTCGGCGCTGAATTCATAGTCTTTTATTAGCTGGTCAATCTCTTTCGTAGTTAATTCGCGAGTTATCACGTAGTTTTCCGGTTGTGCCGGGTATCGTCCTGGAGCTATGCTCGGCATTTTCCCATCACGGCTGCGTATGCTGGGCAACTGTGATGGTGCCACAAGTCCGCCATCAGGCAAATCGGGGTCGGGTGGGAGTATTCGTCCCAATCCAGGGCTAAGCTGGATGCAGATCTTGGCTCCATAGTCATGTACTGCATCAGCTAGGTCACTGAGCCATGCACGAGCCAAGCGGCTACTTATCACCGGCTCACCGATGGACGGTTCCAGCTTCCGGTTGGGACGCATAAAGGTGGTTATAATCAGCCCTGCGCCACCCCTGGCTCGAGCCGCGTAAAAATCTATTCCCCTTGGTGTCAGCCAGCTTTCCTCAACGGGTGAGGCAAGCTGTATATTTATTGCTGGCATTACTATACGGTTCTTTAGCAAAAGCCTCCCTATCGTACCTGGCTCAAATAACTTCATCTCTTCTCCTTCTGGATTGACTTACAAATTGCTTTTCCTCGTTTTGTCGCTACAGCACTGCCTAGCTTCCAAACTCCTTTTTCTTATCTGAAAAGCCCAGCCGTATGGCTTCCATAGCGTTCTCAGCGGTTGTTACCCAGCCATAGTAACGTTTAACGTTGAAGATCGTTGCTTCTAGAATGAATTGCGGACCAGTATTAGCTGTTGCGTCCGAGATTAGAATAGGAAAGTAATCACGATAGTAGGCGTCCCTTATCGTGGCTTCGACACAGACATTTGTAGCTACACCTGTAAATAGCAGGTACTTAATATTACAGGTTCTAAGTAGTTCATCTAAATTCGTCTCAAAGAAAGCATTGTATCTTGCCTTTTCGACGATTATATCGTCTTTATCTGGATTCAATTCTCGAACAATCTCAGCCCCCCACGTGTGGCGAGTAAGGAGCTTGTCTCCCCACTCGGGGTGTTTATGATAGGTGGTCAAGGTTCCTTTATACCAATTTGGCGAATTTGGACTTCCCCCTTCA
>Ga0209427_10001364_pt1 | contig 28011 bp, 25 predicted proteins | sample DeeMarSWOR136_30_FD_187465 | JGI IMG/M metagenome (GOLD analysis project Ga0209427, IMG submission 187465) | Marine sediment microbial communities from White Oak River estuary, North Carolina - WOR-1-36_30 (SPAdes) (version 2) | ecosystem: Environmental > Aquatic > Marine > Intertidal zone >...
TCGGTGCGGGTAAGGGTGAAATGGTGAGGTAAGAGCTCACCAGCGGCTGGGTGACCAGTCGGCTGGGCAAACCCCATCCGGAGCAAGACCAAATAGAGGGAGCTAAGGGTGCCCGGCCTATTCCCCGGGTTGGTCGCTTGACCCTGATGGTAACATCGGGGCTAGATAGATGGTCACCACTCTGATGATTCAGAGTACAGAACTCGGCTTACAGGTTTACTTGACCCGTCTTAGAATATTCTAAGCTCCCGGCTTTCTCGGGAGGCCCACAGTCTTCTTTCTCATTCCAATAAATATTCCTTCAAACGGAGAGTGAATAAATGCCAAAGAAGATAATTACTATAGTGATGATAGCTCTGGCACTGACGGCGAGTGTGGTAATTCCTCTTGGAACTGGCTGTTCGCTCATTTCCGGCCAGTCAACAACTGAGTCTGACCTAGACTTGACTCTCCTTGAAGAAGTCTGGGAGATTATTCAGGAAGAGTATGTAGAGACTGACGAGCTTGATACTGAGACTCTGATTAGGGGGGCGGTCAAAGGTATGGTGGATGCCCTTGATGACCCGCATAGTGCTTATATGGACCCGGACGATTATGAACGGTTCACCAGTGACCTGTCAGGTGAGTTCGAGGGTATAGGCGCTCACGTGGAGGAACGTGATGGTCAGATTATAGTCATTGCTCCTATCCCTGGTACCCCGGCAGACGAGGCTGGCATTAAACCCGGTGATGTCATCGTGGGTGTGGATGGTGAGTCTATTGTCGGATGGAGTATACAGGACGCCGTCAGTGCTATCCGTGGCCCCCGTGGGACTCCGGTCACACTCCTCATTCTGCGTGAAGGGGATTCTGAACTGCTGGAGATTGAGATAATCAGGGCGGAGATTGAGGTGCCGAGTATTTACTTTGAGATGCTAGGAGACATTGCTCACATCAAAATTGCCCAATTCACTGAGCGGACCAGTGAGGAACTGTCGACGGCTCTCAATGAGGTCGCTAGCCAGGAAGCTACCGGCATCATCATTGACCTGCGTAATAACCCGGGTGGCCTGCTCTCGACCGTGGTTGATGTCGCCAGTCGCTTTCTGAATGAAGGCATAGTCATATCGGTGGTAGACAACGAAGGTAACAAAACTGATTATCCGGTGGAAGACGCTGATCAAATTATCGAGCTACCTGTAGTGGTACTGGTGAACGAATTCAGTGCCAGTGGCAGTGAGGTGTTGGCCGGTGCTTTGCAGGATTATGACCGGGCGGTTGTCGCTGGTAACACCACTTTTGGTAAAGGCAGCGTTAATATCCTGTATGAGCTTTCCGATGACTCTGGAATCTATATTACTGTAGCTCGCTGGTACACACCTGGCGGGCACCTCATCGAAGGAGAGGGGATTGAGCCGGACTTTGAGCTTGACCTTGAGGAGATTGACCCTGTCGAGTGGGCACTTGACTATCTGGAAAGTCATATGTAACCATAGCACTGTTCGGCAGTGACAGTGGAGGGTGAGTAACATGGAAGCAAGGGAATCACTTCTCAGAGAATTCAGCGGTTTGCATAACACGTATTCGAGGGCGAGTGAGCGGATGCTGGTATTGCAGGCTACGGCAATTGAGGGTCTGAGAAAGATCGGGACCGGTTGTTTGACTGAGGAGGCGAGAGCCGAGTTTATTTCCCTTGAGAAGGAGATTGGAGCGGCGCTGTCACGGATGCGAGCAATCTGTGAGGCGCTCCACTAAGGCTTGTCTATACAATAGATGGAGGCCAAGCATTCTGCGCTCCGAATGGAGAACACGTCTCTCCGTCCCCCCTAGAAGCCGCGAAAACTCAGCCTCGACCTAATAATAGCATATCTGGGTGGGGTACTCAATCCTTTTTTCAGTTGAGGCAGGCCTTGCCCTGTCATCAAATACCCCTTTTGATTGCATTCTCACATCGGACTGTTCTTCAGGATATGGTGTGAGCAGTAGCCAAAAAGGGTGTACTGTGATATATTATTCTTTTTTGCGCTTTTATCATATTTCACACAGGGGGCTAGAAGGATAGCAAGGAGATAGGGAGATGAGTGTCGAGTTCCGTCCTGCCACTAAAGAAGAAATGGAGCGGTTCCAATATGTGGCTGGCAATGCCTTGGTGTTTACCCAGAACCCGGATACCGCTGGCACTATGCAGCCAGAGTTAACGTACTGCGCCTTTGAAGATGGTAAGCTGGCGACTACCTACGCCGAGTGGCCTCTGACAATGCGTTTTAATGGGAGTAGTGCCCCGATTGCGGGCGTGACCTTTGTGGGGACGCTTCCCATTTACCGCCGCCGCGGCTATCTTAGAAAAATAATGACCAAGCGTTTTGAGATTCTTCATGAGGAGGGTGAAAGAGCTATTGCTGCCCTTTACGCTTCCCGTGCGGCGATTTATCAGCGTTATGGCTACGCCGTGGTATCTACGCAAAACTCCTATAACTTCGATCCTAGATATCTGCAATTCTCGGTACCTCAGAACGTTCCAGGTGCATTTCGGGAGTTGGGTGATGATGAGTTTCCGGTCCTAGTAGAACTCTACCGACGTTTCCGAGCTGACAAGACCGGTTACATACATCGTCCTCGTGCCATGTGGGATGCCGGTGTGCTGGTCGCTCCGCCTGCTGGAGGAATGTTGACTAAGGTTGTCTATCATGAGGGTGATGAACCGTTGGGTCACTTGATATACGTTATGGAATCACCCCCAGGTGTAGAAGCTCCGGGACCAAATGCGCGCCTTACCATCCGTGACCTCATCTGGTTGACCCCGGCAGCTTACCGGGCGGCGTGGAACTATATTGTTAACATGGATCTGGTGAGTAATGTTGTCTGGTTACGCGTTCCCAGCGATGACCCGTTGCCGCACCTGTTGCTGGAGCCCCGAATGCTACGTAAGACCTCAGGTGATGGGCTGCTGGCCCGCATTATTGATGTCGAGAAAGCGCTGCCACAGCGGCAATACGATGAAGAAGGAATCCTTACCTTTGAAATCAGTGATGACCTCTGTCCCTGGAACCAGGGGCGGTGGAAATTGGAAGCCTCAACTGAAGGGAGTTCCGCTAGTCGTACCGACGAGGACCCGCAGGTGACCATGCAAATCAGTACCCTGGCGATGCTTATGTTCGGTCAGATAAGCGCTAGTGAGGCGGCCCAGATGGCCCGTCTGGATGTCGGCGATGATAGCGCCCTTCCTTTGTGGGATAAAGTAATGCGCACGAAGTCTCGCCCATTCTGTGCTGATAGTTTCTAGTTCTGGGGAAAAATCGGAGTAATGGCAGAGGACTCCCTCTGGTCTTATGCCAGGAGTTCGTCCGTGGCCGGCTCAACCGGCCGGAGTTCGTCCATGCTTTCAAGATGGTCGACATAGAGAATGCCATTAAGGTGGTCGATTTCGTGTTCCAGGGCTTGTGCCAGGAGTTCATTAGCTCGTAGTCGTATCTCTTTGCCGCTACGGTCCAGCCCCTTAGCCCTGACTATTTCAGCCCTCTTCACCTGTGCGAAGTATCCCGGGATACTGAGACAACCTTCGTTGACGAGACGTTCGCCTGTCTTGCGTACTATCTGCGGGTTTATGAGGGCGAGTTCTTCCTCATCTGGTATACCGATAACAATCACGCGGAGGGGAACACCTACCTGCGGTGCTGCCAGACCAACCCCCGACGCCGAATGCATAGTCTCCAACATGTCGTCAATCAACCTGTGTATTGATTTGTCAAAAGACCTGACCCGTTTTGCCTTCTGTCGTAATACTGGGTCGGGCAGAGTACGAATTGAGAGCACAGCCATATATATCTGGCTCCTTCACGTATTAACTGGTGATTTATCTACCTATATATATTATATAACTCTACAGCCCCACCGGGTCAATGTCCGCTGTCCAGCCTTGTGGGATGGTTATCTGTGAAAGCAAGGCTGACGGGTCGGAGCCGCGGAGTATCAGTTGCCATCGATACCGTCCCCTCCGTCTATGGATAAAGGCGGGTGCCGGGCCGATAAGACTGAGATCGGCGATTCCCTGTCTGTCCCGTTCTTCGATGATACGCTGCTTCATTCGTTCGGCTGCTTTCTGACAGGCTGTGTCGTTGGTATGGGTGTAAGTAAGGCAGGCTAGCCGGGTGAACGGTGGATTGTGGAGCTGTTGCCTGTAGATGAGTTCTTCATCGTAGAAAGTGTCATAGTCATGCCTGGCTGCTGCTTTGATGGCGTAGTGTTCCGGTGCGTATGTCTGAATAATCACCCGGCCTCCGAGGGCACTCCTGCCGGCCCGCCCAGCTACTTGGCTGAGCAATTGAAAAGTCCTCTCGCCTGCCCGGAAGTCGGGCAGGTTTAGACTTGTGTCGGCGCTGATGACGCCCACGAGGGTCACGCGGGGCAGGTCCAGCCCTTTGGCGATCATCTGTGTGCCGATGAGAATATCGGCCTCATGGCTGCGGAACCTGTCCAGTATTACCTGGTGCGAGTTTTTGCCTCGGGTGACATCGCTGTCCCAGCGCAGAAGCCGGGCACCGGGAAAGGCCTGTCTGACCTCCTGCTCCAGCTTCTGAGTTCCAATGCCGAGGTACCTTATCCGTTGGCTTTCACAGCGAGGACAGGCCTGTGGTGTTGGCGACCGCTGGTTACACTGATGACAGAGCAGGGTGTCTTCAGCCAGATGATAGCTGAGGGGGATTTCACAACGGCGGCAAGCGAGGACATAACCGCAATCGCGACACTGGACGGAGGTAGCCGTCCCGCGCCGGTTGAGGAAAAGGATTGCCTGTTCCCGGTTGGCAAGGACTGTCTCAATTGCCCCGGACAGGGTGGTGCTAAAGATGCTCCGGTTTCCTCGTTTCAGCTCCTCCCTGAGGTCAACCACCTCGGTCTGGGGTAGTGAGGGGCCCCCGCCAGCAACGACGCGTTCGAGGAGCCGGAGCAGGTGGTAGTTTCCTCGCTGGGCGTGGTAATAGGTCTCGATGTCCGGAGTGGCGCTGCCCAGAATGACGACCGCCCCCATCAGCTCAGCCAGCTTGATAGCGACATCACGGGCGTGGTAGCGAGGTGACTGTTCCTGCTGCTTGTAGGTCCATTCGTGCTCTTCGTCGATGACTATCAGACCCAGGTTCGGTTGTGGGGCAAATATGGCACTCCTTGGCCCGATAACAACGTCAAACTCGCCGTCTCTGATTGACTGCCATTCGTCAAACTGCTCTCGCAGAGAGAGCTGGCTGTGGAGCACGGCTACCCGGTTGGGAAAGCGGGTGGCAAATCGCTCTATTGTCTGTGGTGTCAGTGAAATCTCCGGCACAAGGACAATACCTCGCTTGCCCTGCTTGACGGTTTCCGCGAGGGCTTGCAGGTATATTTCGGTTTTACCGCTGCCGGTAACACCGTGGAGCAGGAAGACCTGCGGGGAGGTAGAACTTTTCTCAGTTAGGTTAGACCAGATGGCACGAAAGACGGATTCCTGGGCAGAAGTGAGGTGTAGTGGTTGTGTTGGGGTGATTCCCTGGTGGGTGAAGGGCTGCTGCCTTACCTCAACTCGTTGGGTTTTCACCAGGCCTTTCTTCTCCAGGATATCAGCCACTGCCTTATTACTGCCGGTATGCTGCCTCGCCTGTGAAACCGATACCGGCCCTTGCTGCTGGGCCAGGAACTCAAGCAGGGCTGCTTGTCTGCTGGCACCCTGTTCTTTTAATTTTATGGCTTCTTGCCGGGCTTCATCGGCGTTGTTGTTGAGGCTGAGGTAAATCTCTACCTTTGGCCTGATTTTACCCTTTTCTAGCTCGTAGCTTCGGGTGACAAGGCCGCTTCCCACCAGTTGTGTCACCGTTGTTTGTGCCTTCTTCTTACCCATCGCTCTTTCCAGTCTGCTGAGATTGACTGGATCCTGCCGAACAAGCCTGAGGACCTGTCGCTGTTGCTGAGTAAGAGAGGCAGCGTCATACTCGAGGTCGGTTGGTGAGATGAGGGTAATAGTTCTCCGCTCGAAGCCAGGCGGCAGCATTGGGGCAATCGCATCGAAGAGAGGTGACAGGTAGTGGTCACTGAGCCACCGGGCAAGTGTAACCTGTTCTGGAGATAGAATGGGATGAGGGTCAATCGTGCCGATAATCTCACGGGTTTCCTCAACCGCCGGATAGTCTGTCAGTTCGAGGACAATGCCCTGGAGAGTTTTATTACCGAAAGGCACCCAGACGGCCTGCCCGGAGTCGATGCTCAACCCTGGGGGCACTGCGTAGCTGAAGGTGCGGCGTTGGGCTGCCGGTGAATTGACACTAACCTCGGCATACCTCATCTTGTACCCCGCGAGGTAGCTCGGTCTTAATCATCCCCCTGGGACTTCTCTTTGGGGGTCCTTTTCTCTTTGATGCGGGCCTTCTTGGCACTGAGTCCACGTAGATAGTACAGTTTGGCGCGGCGTACCTTGCCGTGTCGGACTACTTCGACCTTCTCGATCAGGGGTGAATATAGAGGAAAGGTCCGCTCGACACCTACGCCATAGGCGACCCGCCTAACGGTGAAACTGGAGCCGGCCCCGCTATTTCGTATCCGGATGACTACACCCTGAAATACCTGGATGCGTTCTTTATCTCCTTCAACAACCTTGGAGCTGACCTTCACCGTATCACCGGGGGCCAGAGTTGGGATATTTGGGTTTGGTTTTGATTCGACCAGTGTTTCAATGTTCATTTTATAAGACTCCCTGTAGTTTGTGGTGTTGCCACAACCTCTATCGAAGTTGCTTCAACCGCTCGATTAAGCGTTCTTCCTTATTATCTAGCTGCGCCCGGTCTAGCATTTCAGGACGGCGCTGTAGAGTCCGCATGATTGCCTGCTCGCGGCGCCACTTGGCAATCTGGCCATGGTCCCCTGAGAGCAGGACTTCGGGTACTGGCCAGTCGCGGTATACCGGGGGGCGGGTATATTGGGGGTATTCTAATAAGCCGGTGGCATGTGACTCGTCCAGTAAAGACTCCTCTGAGCCGAGTACCCCCGGTAATAATCTGACTACAGCGTCGACAATTACCATTGCTGCCAGTTCACCACCTCCGAGGACGTAATCACCTATGCTGATTTCATCGGTAACCAGGTGCTCACGTACACGCTCGTCTATACCCTCGTAGCGCCCGCAAATCAGGACAAGCTGAGCGTGTCGGGATAGCTCCTCGGCAATCTGCTGGGAAAAAAGGCGTCCCTGCGGGGTGAGTAGAATTATGGGAAGCATTGCGGCTTGCTCCGAGGGTATGTCAGATTGTAGCGACTCCACCGCCTCGAAGATTGGCTCTGGCTTGAGTACCATGCCGGCACCACCTCCATACGGGTAATCATCAACCGTGTGATGTCGGTCGTGAGTGTAATCCCTGATGTTGTGCAGGTTAACGACGACCAGCCCGTGAGAGACTGCTCGCTGCAAAAGCCCGGTGCTTAATGCTCCCTGGAACATGTCAGGGAACAGGGTCAGGATGTCAAATTGCATCAAACTATGTCCTCTAGGTCTGCTGAACCCCGGCTCAGTTGCATTCTGTTCTTGAGCACTCTGGTGGTTGAAGGACGCTTAGGGTAACACCGTGCATCAGTACTCTGCGAAAGCCACTGTCCCATTCTACCATAAACATGACCATAGAAAAAACGATGAATTTTGAGAGTAAAGCTGGGGATTCAAATAATGATTTTTAATGAATTTTGAAAAAAACTGAAAAAAGGTATTGACAAATGGATTTTTGTGTGGCAGAATGGTGAGAATTAGTAGATTGTGGGGAAAAGTGGGGAATATCAGGCTTGGATTCTAACCGGGAACCTGGACCCTCATTTAAGCAGGGGGGAAGTGAGTAAATGTTCCTCGGTGAATATGAATACAAAATAGACGACAAGGGCAGGGTGCCCGTACCACCCAAGTTCAGGAGAGAGCTGAGGGAGGGGCTAGTGCTGGCGCTCGGGCCCGAGACCTGTATCGTGGCCTACGGTCTGGCGGAGTGGAAGAAAATGGCGGAGACCCTGACCACTGGCTCACTGGCACCATCCAAGTTGAGGAGACTGGGCCGGGCTACTTTTGCCACTGCGTATAGTCTGAATCTCGATGGGCAAGGAAGAGTCGCCCTGCCAATTACATTAAGAGAGTACGCACGGATTGAGGATGAGCTGGTTGTTGTCGGGGCAAACACCTGCTTTGAGATGTGGAACAAAGAGCTTTGGGTGGCGGAGAGGGCCGCTGCTCTGGAACAAGCCTGGCAGATTATTGAAGGTCTTGAACGACGTTGAGGAGCTTAGGGGTATTGGCACCAACCCATATACCGGTCCTGGTCAGGGAGGTCGTTGAGGCACTGGCTGTCCGACCCGGTGGCCGTTACATCGACTGCACGGTTGGCGGGGGTGGGCATGCAGAGGCTATCCTGGAACACAGCTCGCCGGGCGGTCAGTTGCTAGGTCTTGATGCTGACCCTGATGCCATCAATGTTGCCCGTGTGCAACTTAAGGCATATCGTGACTCTGCGTTGCTCCGAAACGAGAATTTTGTTAACTTGCTAAGCGTTGCTGGAGAACATGATTTTTCCCCGGTACATGGCATCCTCTTTGATCTGGGGTTGTCATCTTTTCAATTGAGCAGTGATGCCCGGGGCTTCAGTTTTCAGCGTGAGTCTGCCCTGGACATGCGTCTTAGTCCTGAACAGGAAGCTACTGCTGAGGATATCATTAACCAACTTCCCGAGACTGAACTTGCTCATCTTATAAGAACATACGGTGAAGAAGCCTATAGCCACAAGATAGCCCATCGCATTGTTGAGGAACGCCCCATAAAAACGACGCTTCAGCTTGCCAGAATGATTGAATTGGCAGTTGGTGGGAGAAGGGGGAAGATTCATCCGGCCACCAAGACGTTCCAGGCATTGCGGATTGCGGTGAATCGGGAGCTTCAATACCTGGAGGCTGGTTTGGAGCAGGCTTTGAGCCTACTTGGATTTGGCGGACGGCTGGTTGTCATCAGCTACCATTCTTTAGAAGACCGCATTGTGAAGCAGTTCATCCAGCGGGAGTCAAGTGATTGTATTTGCGCGCCAGATGTACCTGTCTGTGTTTGCGGGCATAAAGCCAGTCTTAGATTGGTCAATAAACGGGTGATAACTCCTGCTGCCGATGAGGTCCGGCTTAACCCGTGCAGTCGGAGTGCCAAGTTGAGGGCAGCTGAGCGCATTACTGAATGGAATAACCTGACCGGAGTGACTAACGGGCATAATCCCGGTTTTGCCGGGAGGATGCGTTTTTCAGAAAACTGACAGGCAGAAAACCCTGCCAGAAAAGGGGGGACATTTGAAATGTGAAAATGCAAACATGCTCGATGGGACAAAATGTACCATAGTAAGGAGGGGTGAATGAGCAAGCGGAATACATTATGTGCTATAGATGTTGGCACTACCAAGGTGTGTACCATCGTCGCTGAAGTAAGTGAGGGTGGTCTCATGCGAGTCGCCGGGGTGGGTTTAACTCCATCTACGGGACTGCATAAGGGATTGGTAGTCAACATCAATGAGGCCAAAGAATCGATCCGCGAGTCAGTAAGGAAAGCGGAACACGCCAGTGGCTACAAGATCGAAACGGCCTATGTTGGCGTTACCGGGAGACACATCAGCGCACGTAACAATCGAGGGGTTGTTGCTATCACGCGGAATGACCGGTTGGTACGGTCGGATGACCTGAAGCGGGTTCTACAGACTGCCCAGAGTGTGAACCTTTCTAATGAGGAACGGCTGCTCCACCTTATCCCGAGAGGCTATGCGGTTGATGGGCAGGAAGGGGTTAGGAATCCGGTGGGCATGTATGGTTTCAGGCTGGATGTTGAGACGCATGTCATTACTGCTGCTATCTCTTCCGTACAGAATCTGGTCAAGTGCATCCGCGCTGTTGGTGTTGACATCGAGGACCTCGTGTTCGAACCGCTGGCCAGCAGCGAGGCTGTGCTGAGTGATGATGAGAAAGAGGCTGGAGTCATCCTGGCCGACATCGGTGGAGGCACGACGGACATCTCTGTTTTCAAGGACGGAAGCATCTGGCATAGTGCCATTATCCCGGTAGCTGGCTATCAGTTCACCCGTGACATCGCCATTGGCCTGGGTCTGCCGTTCGAAGTAGCCGAGGAGATGAAGAGGAAGTATGGCAGTGTCATGCCAGTCTACGAAGGCGGGCCGTCGGGTACTGATGCCATTGCACAGAATGGTCATAGTATTTCTTATCAAGGTCTGTGCGATGTTATCCGGGCCAGGGTTGAGGAACTTGTCAGGCTGATCATGCTGGAACTACCGCGTAATGAATTGCCGGCGCTGGTTCCGGCTGGTCTGGTACTCACCGGCGGAAGTTCTAACCTTTCCGGTATTGATATTCTTGGGCGTGACATAACACGGTTGCCGGTAAGGATTGGCACGCCGGTCAGTATCCACGGTATTTCCGAGATCCTGCAAGACCCTGCATATGCTACCAGTGTTGGCCTCTTACTCTGGGGTCTGAAGCCCAAGAGTGCTCCCAGCTGGAAGACCAGCATGTTTGGGACCAACTTGCGGAGCTTGGTTTCCCGGATCAAGCGTTTATTCAGGTAGCTAGTTGAGAAACAGATATCGAGAAAAGAGGAGGAGAAGATGGCAAAAACTAGTTTTGCTCCAAATCCGGCAAAGATAAAAGTCATCGGCCTTGGTGGTGGCGGTTGTAATGCAATCACCCGTATGGTGAGGGATGGCATCAGGGGCGTGGAATTCATTGCGATGAATACCGATGCTCAGGCTCTGGCAATTACTGAGGCCCCGATGCGTGTCCAGCTCGGTGAGAAACTGGTCAAAGGACTAGGAGTCGGTGGCGACCCAGTCCAGGGCCAGAAGGCAGCGGAGGAGAGCCGTGACCAGATCAGGGAGTTTGTCACCGGAGCCGACATGGTATTTATCACTGCTGGTATGGGTGGAGGTAGTGGTACCGGCGCGGCTCCAGTGGTTGCTGATCTCGCCATGCAGGCTGGTGCGCTGACCATTGCCGTGGTAACAAAACCGTTTACTTTTGAGGGCACAAATCGGGGACAGGTAGCCAATGAGGGTATCGCTAGGTTGCTTGACAAGGTGGTTGACACCCTGATAATTATCCCGAATGACCGACTGCTTGAACTCTGTGACCCGAAGACAGGAGTGGACGAAGCCTTCAAGCTGGCTGATGATGTTCTCAGCCATGGTGTCCAGGCAATCGCTCAGGTTATCACTGTTCCTGGAATGATTAACCTTGACTTTGCCGATGTTAAGGCAGTGATGAAAGATGCCGGACCGGCCTGGATGTCAATCGGCAAAGGAACCGGTCAGAACCGGGCGGTTGATGCTGCCAAGGAAGCCCTGGCTAGTCCTTTGCTGGATGTTTCCGTGGCTGGTTCTAAAGGGGTGCTGTTCAATGTTGTCGGTGGTGAAAGCCTCACTCTGTTTGAGGTGAATGAGGCTGCCGATGTAATCAAGAACGCAGTAGACCCTGAAGCCAACATCATCTTTGGCGTCGTTCATGACCCGGCAATGGACAAGGAGATAAAGATTACCCTGATTGCCACCGGATTTGCCGCCAGGAACGAAATGCCCGGTGATAATAAAGAAGACGAAATCACTGAATTTCTAAAGGAGTGGAAGAGCGAAGACCAATTAGATATCCCTGCATTTCTCCGCCGTCCACTTTATAACCAACGACGTCTCTCCGTCCCCCCTAAGACCAGCAGCCCGCCGGTTCGACGGTTCGCCCAATAAGTCGGCGGGTTGCTGGCCAAGAATATAAGTTTTGGGCCGGGGGTGCCACCTAACCTGACCCCGGCCCATAACGGGCATATGGGATAGCGGGTAAACCGTAGATAGTAATGTGCGGTTGACCTTTTGTGAAATCGTGCTGGAGTAGAGTGCGATTTCTTGTTTTATCATTTGAAATTGCTGCTTACGTGCTTTATGGCCTCTTCTTGGTTTTCTGGAACTAATGGCCCGAATCTATCACATTTTTCCTCCTAAAAGTACTTGACAAACACCATATATTGTGGTTTAATTACGGTCTGTGTCTATATATAGATATTTGCAGTGGTAGATAGTGATTGTTATGAACTGTCCTTATTGTAGTTATGATGATTCTCGGGTGATAGATTCTCGCGATGTCGATGAGGGGATACGTCGCCGTCGCCAGTGCCTCAGGTGTGAGTCACGCTTCACCACCTATGAGCGGATTCTGCCAGTCAGTCTATTTATTATCAAGAAGGACAACCGGCGGGAACTGTTTGACCGACAGAAGGTACTGAATGGGATTCGTAAGGCCTGCGAGAAGCGTCCATTGCCGGCCGATACGATGGACAAGCTGGCCGATGATATTGAGGCTGAGCTTTATCGTTTGGGGAGAGCAGAAGTAGCCAGCCGGATGATTGGTGATATGGTGATGAGGCGGCTAAGAGACCTTGACCACATTGCTTATATTCGTTTCGCCAGCGTTTACCGGGAGTTTGCTGATATTACCGCCCTGAAGGAAGAGGTCGATACCTTGCTGGATAACAAGGCTCAGCCAGTGCCGCCGACAGCCCAGTTGCCGCTGCTGCTGGGTGAGGAGTTGGAGGTGGTAAGCGGGCAGCGTCGGAGGAATCGTAGATGAGCACGTCGGGGGAGAAAAATCATAACCAGATGAACCAGCTGAGCAGCACCCAGATTGCCCGGGCTACGTTTGCCGCTGCCGAGAGTATGGGCATATCCGACAGGAACCGTATCGAGCAGCTTACCAGGCAGGTAATCGAGCGACTGGAGCAAAGAAGAACAGTTATCAGACGGGGGAATATGGGTCCAGCCCAGCCATTCCCAGGTATGGAAGACCTGCTACCCAAGTCTTTTCGCCAGCAGAAGCACCTGACCAGTGAGTCTGAAATTCTGGCACTGGTAAAGGAGTTTCTTGATGCCGGAGAACCAGCACAGACGGAGGAGGTTAACTCAACAGTGAAGGTCATAAAGAACGTGGATATTGGAAGGTCACCGGTTTCCGGCATAGAGCTGTCAGAAAATGCTCTTCGGGTGCTGGAGAAGAGGTATCTCAGCAAGGACAGGGAAGGGAATGTTATTGAAAAGCCTGAGGAGCTGTTCCGCCGGGTGGCCCGGGCCATTGCTTCGGCTGAGGCTAACTATGGTTCCGATGCTGATGTGGAAGGCTGGGAGGAAGAGTTCTATCGCATGATGACCAGCCTGGAGTTTCTGCCTAACTCACCGACACTGATGAATGCTGGCCGCGAGTTGGGGCAGCTATCTGCCTGCTTCGTGCTGCCGGTCGAGGACTCGATGGAGTCGATATTCGATGCCGTGAAAAATACAGCCCTCATCCACAAGAGCGGTGGTGGGACTGGTTTTTCCTTTTCCCGACTTCGCCCGGCGACCGACCGGGTCGGTTCTACCGGTGGTGTTGCCAGTGGGCCCGTGTCTTTTATGCGTGCCTTCGATACTGCTACCGATGTTATCAAGCAGGGAGGGATGCGCCGGGGGGCTAACATGGCCATCCTTAGAGTGGACCACCCCGACATTGAAAAATTTGTCCGGGCCAAGGACGACCCCACCGCTTTCACCAATTTCAACCTCTCAGTAGCGGTTACCAACGAGTTCATGGAGGCTGTCAAGACAGGGAGTGACTATGACCTGACAAACCCACGGACTGGTGAAGTCGAGGGCAGGCGGAATGCCAGAGAGATATTTGACATAATAGTGGCCAATGCCTGGAAGACGGGCGACCCCGGTGTGGTCTTTATCGACCGCATAAATCAAGATAACCCGACGCCTGAGCTGGGTAAGATTGAAAGCACCAACCCCTGTGGTGAGCAGCCCTTGCTTCCTTATGAATCATGTAATCTTGGCTCAATTAACCTGGCGAAGATGATTAAATCAACCGATGGTAAGATGGAGATAGATTATCCCCGGCTGGCAGAAACGGTCGGGACGGCGGTCAGGTTCCTCGATGATGTTATTGATGTAAATGAGTTCCCGATACCGGATATAGCTGAAATGACCCGCAATTCTCGAAAGATAGGGTTGGGGGTGATGGGTTTCGCTGACCTGCTGATACAGCTTGGCCTGCCTTACGACTCTGAAGAGGCGTTGCAGGTTGCTTCGGAGGTAATGGGTTTCTTGAGTGAGGAGTCGGACCGAGCTTCGGTTAAGCTAGCCGAGGAGCGTGGGGTATTTCCTGTCTTCGAGGGTAGTATCTATGATGCCCCGGATGCTCCTAGGGTGAGGAATGCATCACGCACCACCATCGCTCCAACCGGTACTCTGTCAATAATCGCCGGTTGCTCTAGCGGGATTGAACCCCTTTTTGCCCTGAGCTATGTCCGTAATATCCTGGATGGCGCTCACATGGTGGAGGTTGACCCTTACTTTGAGGGGGTGGCCAGAAGAGAGGGCTTTTATTCCGATGAGCTTATGGAGAGCCTGGCTACCGGCACACAGCTTCATACAATTGAGGGTATTCCTGATGATATCAAGCGGTTGTTCGTGACGGCACACGAGGTCAGCCCAGAGTGGCATGTCCGGATGCAGGCCGCCTTCCAGAAACACACTGATAATGCCGTATCGAAGACGGTCAACTTCCCCCGCGAGGCGACTAAGGAGGATATTGCCAAGGTGTACCTTATGGCCTATGAGGAGGGACTGAAGGGTATAACCATTTACCGGGACGGCAGCCGCGAGGGACAGCCGATGAGCACCGGTGCCTCAGAAAAGGTAGAGGATGTGGCGATTGCTCCCCGTAGGCGGGTGAAGACGACTACCGGCGTCACTGAGCGAGTTAATACCGGCTGCGGTTCGCTATATGTAACGGTAAACTGGGATGAACAGGGTATCTGCGAGGTCTTCGCCACTCTTGGTAAATCGGGTGGCTGCGCCTCTGCCCAGCTTGAGGCTATCTGCCGACTTATTACGTTGGCATTCCGGTCCGGGGTGGATGGTGGGGCGGTAATCAAGCACCTACGAGGTATCCGCTGCCCGTCTATCGCCTGGGAAGAGGGTAAGTCGGTATTGTCCTGCGCCGATGCTATTGCCGGTGTCCTTGAAAAGCACGTGGGGGGTGCTGCTGTTGAGGTTGAGGACAACGAGGCAAGTATGCAGGACTACGGTCTGATACGTAATATTGCCGGACAGTGCCCTGACTGCGGTGGTCTGCTGGCCTATGAAGAAGGCTGCTTCAAGTGCCCCGCCTGCGGGTATACGAAGTGTTAGAAATCAACCGTTGCTTATTCCTTCTCCCCCACCACAAAAGCAATCGCATATTCTCTTGAGTGGGAGAGGCTGATGGCCAGTCCTCTCAGCCCCAAGTCGTTGGCTTTCTTCGGAGCCTGGCGGTAGAGGTTGACCAGCGGCTTGCCACTTGGTTCGGCCAGTATCTCGATGTCCTTCCAGCCAACGCCACGTATGCCTGTCCCCAGGGCTTTGACTGCTGCTTCCTTACCGGCGAAGCGGACGGCCAGTGATTCCGACTTCCCGCGGCATAGCTTGAGCTCTGCGTCGGTGTATATCCGGTGCAGGAATCTCTCTCCCCACCTTTCGACAGCTTGCTGGATGCGGTCTATCTCTATGATATCGACACCGATATATTGCATTGTCTCTATATGAGAAGTGTCAGGGTGATGACATATTCTAGCACGTGGTGAAACGGTTGTCTCTGGAGATGTGGGAAAACTGCCGGATGGCAGAAAGGCAGACTATTCTTCCTCTTCAGGGCGATAGGGGGGGGCAAGGACGATGTCTTCAAGGGCATCATACCATTCATAGGCTATAGTGTACACGTTGTTGGACGCGGCCAGTCGGATGTAGTAGGCACTGCCGTCTGGTTTTGCATCTCCCACCTCGATGTTGGTAATCGCTCCATCCCTGGCGGTGAGGGTTATTTTCATCGATGGCGGGGCGAATCCGAAGTCAGCCAGACGTTCCTCAGTGGCATCTTCGGCAACGATTTTATCCATGAACGGGCCGCTCACAAGAAGGGGAATACCACCTCCCCACCGATCCGGGTCAGTCATTGGTCCAGACGGATAATCGAAGTACCATCGTTGGTCATTCTCAATGAATGCTTCACGCATGTCCAGCCGGGGTAGTTCGATCACGATGTGATTCAGGTCCGTCATCGCGTAATTCCAGAGACGTACTACGGAGGCTGGCTCTGATGGGGGCTCTTCGCCCGGGCGGGTGACGAAGTAGATAGCTGCGGCAACAGCCAGGACAGCTACCAGTATCAGAATGTTTCTCAGCCTCAAGGGTCTATTCCTTCACAGGTAATGTATTAACCGGCTATCTTCGCCGCCACCAGACAATGACTCCGGCTACCAGTAATAACAATGGCACCAGACCGATACTGGAGATAGTAATAAACGTCTTGGCCTCCGGGCCTATAACGAGGGGGCGGTATTGCAGAACCTTGCGGTCCATGGAAATTAGCTCCGTCCCGGTGGTGAGGTATCCTATCAAATTGAGGAAGAAGTAACCATTATTGTCATTCTGGATATGTTTGTTGGTGGCGAAATCGGAATCGCCTATCACCACTAAACTGGGGCCATCCGGCACGGCGACCAGATCCTCTCCGGACGGCTCAATTCGAACGGACTCAATCAGTAAGGCAATAACGAGGGGACCCTCCGTGTCAACGTCCTCATCAAGCTGAGGTTCTGTCATGGTACCGGAGTTCTCCAGCCAACTGTCCTCACTTGTTGTGACTAATGGGGAAATCCTGATTATCTTTCCATATTCCTCGTTAATCCAGATGGGCTCGAGGTCTTCCTCTTCTTCTGAACCTACTAGCCCCGGTACGTATCCCTCGAGGGGTCTGCTAATGCTGGTGGTGCCGGGGAAGTAGAGGTTCGGGAACAACATAACGTGTAGCATCGCCGACACTCTAGGACAGTCACGGCCGATTGAGGCAAGATAAGATGTACCACTCTCCCAGATGAATCCCTGTTCTATCTTGACTCCCCAGGGTTGCAACAACTGCTCAAAACTCTCCGGTGAGGCAGGATTGGCCAGAACCATCAGCCGCCTGTCACGCTCCAGGTATTCCTCGATGATGTCTATCTCGGCGCTGCTCAGGGGTGTCTGTGGCGCGGCTATTATCAGTACAGAGGCATCATCGGGTACAGTCCCCTCAGTCAGGAGGTTAATAGACCTGGTCTTATAAAGGTTATCGCGCAAGCTGTCATTAGCAAGGCTGTAGCCTGCAGGCGAAGTGTCTGAGATGTCGACCTCGCCATGACCGGTGACAAAGTAGGCTGCTTTCTGGACTTGACCGGTAACCTCGAGGATGACGCTGGTAAAGTCGTGCTCTGCCTCGGCAACGAATGTCTCGAAGTTGATGTTTACCATGATGATACGCTGACCGTAGTCGCCGACAAACACTATTGACTGGGCCGGAATTTCAAGCCAGCCGTACAAATAGTAGTAGAAATCGTAATAATCCTGTAGGCCCTCATACTCTCTGAACTTTTCCGGGTGTACATCAGGGTCTATTGTCTTCACATTGAGCTTGTCGGTGTAGATTTCATACTTATCAAGTAGGATGGTGGCGTAGGTGGCACCACCGGTCGGGTCATCTGGTGTGAAGAATTTTATAACCTCGACCTCCTGGTCGAGGTTGGTCAAGACCTCTTTCGTCTGGGATGTAAGAACATACTGCGACAGGCCGGTGACATCCCACTGCTGGTGGTTGGCGTAGCTGATGGCATTAACGAGGAGGATGATGCCGATAAATACGGAGACCATGATAGTGGCACCGGTACTGAACCTGCCCCTTCGGCTTGCGATAGCCCTGCCGACTTGCCGGTAGTTGAAAACGAGGGCTAGAATAATCAATACTGCCCCCAGTGCTATGATGCCCCAGGCGACATAGCTCAGCGTGGGCAGGATAAAAGTCAGTATCCAGCCGATAAACAGGCTGGCCAGTCCAAGGATTGCTATCAGTCCAGTCTGCATCAGCTCCACCTGCTTGTTTCAATGGACCTTATCGTCAGGAAAAGGAAGAGGGCAGTGATACTCAGAAAGTAGATGATTGCTCTGGTATCAATTATGCCTGTCACAAAAGCCGAAAAGTGTGAGTATAGTGAAATGTAGGAGAGTATGTTGCCAGCAGCACCGCCTATGGCATCGCCGGCTATGCCGATGAAATAGAGGATGGCTAGCATGCCACCGGCAACGACGGCGGCTACTATCTGATTGGAGGTAACGGATGAAGCGAAAAGCCCGATGGCTAGCGAGGTTGCGCCGAGGAGAAAAAGACCAAGATAGCCGGTAAGAATCGGGCCGCCATCCGGGATACCGAATACCCTGAGGAGTAGCGGGAAGTAAAGGGTTAGTGCCAGCATGGAGACGAGCATACCCAGGCTGCCGAGGAACTTTCCTAGGACCACCTCGGTATCCCTGAGGGGAGCGGTGAGTAGTAGTTCCCAGGTGCCGAGCTTCTTTTCCTCGGCAATGAGGCGCATCGCTAGGACTGCGGCAAACAGCATCAGAACGAGATTACCCCATATATCTAGGTAGCCATTGATGCTTGTGTCTGAGTATTGAGTGTCCTCCAGATACCATATAAAGAGAGAACCATAAAGCACGAGGAAAACACAGGCGATGACATAAGCCATAGGAGATGTCAGGTATGACTTGAATTCCTTGAGAGCTATGAGCATCGTGTTCTTCACTCTTCAAGCTCCTCGTCATCATCGAAGTCTTCTTCACCCGTTAGTTGGAGGAAAATGTCCTCCAGACTCATATCTACTGTACCCATGGAAAGTAGTGTCCACCCGCTCTGAACTATGGCTGTCATAAGGTTGCTACGAGGGTCCTGGTCTACCGGACATTCCACAATATGATAGGGTTTCTCATAGCGTACCTGGCTGATGCCCTGTACCCGCTGGAGCCTTCTGGTGACTGCACTTGTCGGTCCTCGCACTTCCAGTCTTATGCTCTGCGAACCTTTAAGTATGGTAGAAAGGTTCTCAATCCGGTCCTCGGCAACAATCTGTCCCTCGTGGATGATAACCACCCGGTCACAGACCATACTCACTTCTGGAAGGATATGGCTGGAGATAAGAATAGTATGTTCTTGCCCCAACTCCTTGATGAGCCGTCTGGTCTGGGTTACCTGAATGGGGTCGATACCAAGGGTTGGCTCATCCAGAATCATAACTTCTGGCTCATGGATGATTGCCTGAGCGACGCCGACACGTTGCCGGAAGCCCCGCGATAATTTGCCGATGAGTACATCAATATAATCTTCCAGGTGGCATATCTCTACGACATCATCAATCCTGTCTTTGATTCGGTACGGGTCCAGTCCTCTCAGTCTGCCGGCAAAGTCCAGATAGGAGCGGACGGTGACATCAGTGTAGAGTGGGATTGCTTCTGGGAGGTAGCCGATGTGGCGACGTCCCTCAAGGGAGTTTGTAGCCATGTTGCACTCGGCCACCCAGGCGTCACCACTGGTGGGCATCATAAATCCTGTGAGAATACGCATCGTGGTTGTTTTCCCGGCACCGTTCGGTCCCAGGAGACCGACTATCTCACCCTTTTTCACGTTGAAGCTGATACTGTCAACGGCGAGATGTTCCCCGTAGTACTTGGTGAGGTTTTCAACCCTTATCACTGTCCGTTACTTACCTTATTTCCCGAAACCCGGCAGAATTCACTTGGCTAATCTTCTAACAGCTTCAGACTTATCCACTGAAGGGTGTAATCATCGAATGTACCACCGCTAAGATTGAGCCATATGTCTTCACCTTTAAGTATATATGTGGTCCATTCATTGTTAAGCCATTTCTCGAATATTGCTCCCCCCGCCTTCATCACTTCCAGCTTTTCTTCTTCTACTGGCCGCTCATCCTCTCTTTCCGTAACCAGGCAGATAGCATAGATTTGCCAGTCCTCGTCTATTAGTGTTGGCTCGCTGACCTGGCCAACCTCAAGGACGAATGCCCAGTATTCGAGGTTTTCGTGGAGACCTCCACCCTCAGGCCACCAACCGAAATCGCCGCCCTGCTCGGCAGTCTCCTCATCTAACGACAGTTCCCGGGCGAGTTCTGAGAAATCCTCCCCGTCTTCGAATCTGTCTATGGCAGCCCATGCGTCCTCAGAAGAACCCAGGAAGATGACATACACATGGACCTGCTCAGCTACCACTGACATTGCCGTCCCCAAATACTCATTAAGTCGTTCTGCCAGCATATAGGTACGTGTCAACTCACGGAATTCGGCATCAGAGAGCTGGGTTGCACTAAGTTGGTCGTGGTACCATGCCTTGAACTCGCTTTCGGAGATGGTCGCATTACTACCCCGGGCAATGTCCCTGAGTCGTTCATCGATTTCATCCGGAGTTACCTCGATGCCATAGCGTGGTGCCCCCTGCCTGATGAATTCCTCCTCGGTGATCACTGTAAGCATGGCAGTGATATCACTAGTCGTTTCGGGATACTTCATCCTCCGGAGAACGTAGTCCATGTTGATGGTCTCGTCATTTATTCTGATGATGGGGCGCCAGAGGTCTTTCCAAACGGCGAAATAGAATCCAATAACGATGCTGATGGTGATAACGGCCAGAAAAGCTGCGATTATTATCATCGCGGTTTTTCTGGTCGATGGTCTTTTCTTTTCTGGTCTGGGCTCCGGAGCTCTCGCTAGTGCCCTTCTGCTGGAACGTCTTCTGCCCAATTAAAATTCGCCTTTTCTAGGGTATTAAGAAATCTGCGGGTCTGCCCGGTGGCACGACACCACCACGATACTAGCTGAAATGGTAACCTTGGTAGACACATATCGCCAACGTAGCATAGAGTTGTTAAGAAGTTGTTAAGATTAACTTCAACTAGCTTGGATATCTGGTCGGCAGCTGGCTGGGGTTCGAAAAACCGACAGCCTACTTGACCAGGTGACATGCCACCCAATGCTCCCCACCCATGTTGATCAGTTGTGGCGTTTCTACCTTGCAGATATCAATTGCCTGCTGGCATCTAGGATGGAAATTGCAGCCTGGAGGAGGCATAATCGGACTGGGCACATCACCAGCCAAAATGATCCGTTCACGTGTACGGTCGACAACCGGGTCGGGTATTGGGACTGCTGAAAGCAACGCCACTGTGTACGGATGCAGCGGATTGGCGTAGAGCTCATCACTGTCCGTTATTTCTACAATCCTGCCCAGGTACATTACGGCTACTCGGTCGCTGATGTTGCGGACAACCGAAAGGTCATGGGCGATGAACAGGTAGGTGAGGGAAAGCTCCTCACGAAGTCTTTGCAGGAGTATAATAATCTGTGCCTGAATGGAAACGTCAAGTGCTGATACAGGCTCGTCACAAACGATGAAGCTGGGTCTCGCTGCTAAGGCTCGGGCAATCCCAATACGCTGTCGCTGGCCGCCACTGAACTCATGCGGATAGCGAACTGCCATGAATGGCTCCAGTTCGACCATCCGGAGCAACTCAGCGACCTGGTCACGATATTCCTGTCCTTTGGCGAGGTTGTGGACCTTGATGGGCTCGCCAATTATATCCCCGGCTGTCATACGTGGGTCGAGTGAGGCGAAGGGGTCCTGGAATATCAACTGCATGTTCCGTCGCATCCGCCTCATCTGCTCTTGTTTAAGCTGGGAGAGATTTACACCGTCGAAATATACATTTCCCTGTATACCATCATAGAGCTGTAGGATGCAGCGTCCGGTGGTGGTCTTACCACAGCCACTTTCACCCACGAGACCGAGGGTCTCGCCCCGCTTGATATAGAAGCTAATGCCATCGACCGCCTTGACGTCGGCCACCTTCTTCTGCAAGACACCAGCTGTTACCGGAAAGTACATGTGAAGATTTTCTACTTCAACCAGGTGCTCACCATTGCTCATTATTGGAAAGCCCTCTCTTATCTAACTATTTCTTCAGTTTATCCACATCGTAGAAGCAAGCTCGCATATGACCTAGGCTTACTTCTTCGAGCACTGGCGTTTCCACCCGACATCTATCAAAGGCATACTCACAACGGGGATGGAAGGCACAGCCACCAGGTAGCCGGGCAAGATTGGGTGGAAGGCCCTTGATAATACGTAAACTCTTTTTGCGTTCACTATCCAACCGTGGGACTGATGCCAGCAGGCCGATAGTGTAGGGATGTTTTGGATTACCGTAAATCTCATCAGTTGCTGCTGTCTCTACCAGATTACCGGCATACATCACGTTAACGCGGTCTACATAGCGAGCAACGACTCCCAGGTTATGTGTGATAAGAAGGACGGCCGTACCCAAGCGGCTTCGTAAGTCATCGATTATCTCAAGGAGCTGTGCCTGAACGGTTACATCAAGTGAGGTTGTCGGTTCGTCTGCAATCAGAAGTTGGGGGTCACAGCTCAGGGCCATGGCAACCATGATACGCTGCTGCATGCCGCCGCTGAAATGGAAGGGATAGCCGTCAGCCCGACGTTCCGCATCCGATATACCTACGAGCTTCAGTAGTCTGATTGTCTCCTGGAGTGACTGCTCTTTGTCTAGGCCGCGGTGCAGTTCCAGTGATTCTGATATCTGGCGTTTTATGGTGAGTACCGGGTTCAGGGAGGTTGTGGGCTCCTGGAAGATCATGGCGATACGGTTGCCTCTGATGTGACGCATTTCTTCTTCAGAGACCTTGAGCAGGTCTTGTCCCTGAAAGATAATCTCACCGCCAACGATAATACCTGGGGGATACGGAATAAGCCGTAAAACAGAAAGAGCACTTACGCTCTTACCGCAAGCACTCTCACCAACCAGTCCAACACTCTCACCCTTTCTGATGAAGTAACTGAGACCATCAACCGCCTTGACCTCTCCTTCTGAAGTGTAGAAATAGGTCTGCAGGTTCTTGACTTCGAGAACTATCTCATCAGTTGTCGTCATCTTTCTTACGAATAACTCAGGAATCATGCCGGCGTCAAGCTTAATCCCTGCGTTCATACCCCCTTTATACTATAGAAACTTTCTGCGGTTGGGTCAGACAGGCACACAGACTGGCTGATTCTATCATGGAGTATTACCTTTGTCAAGCAGGTTTTATGTGCGGTTCGGATGCTTTTCGCATAGAACAGGTATCTGGTACTTGGTGTTTTCGTTTGACGTATCAGAGCGTGTCTGCTAGAATCATTGGCCAGACAAGCATTCGTTGCTTGGGCTGCGATAGATATGAAAGGAGGTTATCGTGACTGTTGTTAACTATGAGAAGGAAGGTCCTATTGCTATTATGACAATCAATCGGCCTGAGGCATTGAATGCTCTCAGCGCCGAGGTGTCGGCAGAATTGCGTGAGGCATATATAGATTTCCGGGATAACCCGGAGCTGTGGGTTGCCATCCTGACAGGTGCCGGAGACCGGGCGTTTTCTGCTGGTGCTGATATAAAGGGTTTTCGCCCTGGTCCCAGAGAGGTGCCGGCTGGAGCGACGGGAGAAGTAGTGAGACCGGATAAAATATGGAAGCCCTTCATTGCTGCCATCCATGGCTATTGCCTCGGTGGGGGTCTGGAACTGGCAATGACTTGCGATATAAGGATAGCGGCGGATAATGCTCAGTTTGGTCAACCAGAGATAAATATTGGTTTCTTGCCCGGCGGTGGTGGCACCCAGAGGCTACCACGTTTTATACCGCGGGCGGTAGCTGCTGAGATACTACTTACCGGCAACCGCATAGATGCTCAGGAGGCACTTCGCGTTGGGCTTGTGAGCCGGGTTGTTCCACGTGACCAATTGATGCCCACGGCTGTGGAAATTGCTAACACCATCTGCACCCGAGCGCCTCTGGGTGTCAGAGCGTGTAAGGAAGCAATGATTCGTGGTTACGAGTTGACCCTTGACGAGGGTCTGGCACTTGAGCGTGAGAAAGTGGCTGAATGCCGGGCGACCGAGGACTTTGCGGAGGGAGCCCGCGCCTTTGTTGAGAAAAGGCCACCTAATTACAAGGCTAAGTAGTTACTAATCGATGATGCTCTGACGGTTATCTTGTCCCCACTGTTGTGGGTGGGCGCTGGGCATAGTTGAATGTGCTAATGGAAACTGGCATTCTTGTCTATGCGCTTAGCAGTGCCATGACGGTGATTCTATTAGTTGGTACCGGTGTGGGGTAATTAAGGCGGGGTACCGTAAGGAGCTAGCTGGGACACAACCCCAACTGAAGTTATTTCAAAGGTAAGGTCTTTGCCGGCGAGCCAGTAGTTGGTATCCAGGACAACCGTCGTTTCCGTTACCTCGACTATTGGTACGGTCTGGCTCATGCCACTTGAGAGTTTGATAGTGACGTATGTGCCGACCTCCAGTACTACCCCTGCTGGTAAGTCCTCACGCTCTATTTCTATCAATAGCTCATCGCCGTGGGGGCCATAAGCCTCTTCGGGTGGGATGGTCACTGTTTTGGTTTGCCCCTTTTCCATCCCGTAGACGGCATTCTCAAATCCGGTTATTATACCTCCGGCACCGAGTGTAAACTCCATAGGTCGCCTGTCCCGGGAGGAGTCAAATTCAGTGCCGTCATCCAGTGTGCCAGTGTAATGGACACGGACAGTGTCTCCTTCTTCGGCAGGTCGGTTGCTGAGACCACCCCCAGCTAGTTTCCATTTCCCATCTTCTTTGACAAGTGGAATCTCAACAGATTCCGACTCCTGGTCTGGGGGGACTATCTCAGCTATGATCGTTGCCGTTATTCCAGTAATAACTGGCTCTTCCAGGTCTGTGATTGTAAGTTCTCCGGTTATCTCTCTAGCCTCGCTCATACTTTCGATTGTATCCTCGGTGTAGCCTAAACTACTGGAGAATAATTGCAGGCAACCCTCGAAATCACTGTCGTTCCAGGCTCCATAATATGAGTTCACCACGACCTTAATATCTTCACTATCACTATTCCCACATGCACCTAGTGCCAGTATAGGTAAAACGATAATTGCCGTCAGGACAATTCGCCGGATTATTCTGGCCACTTCATACCTCCCAATGTTTGGCTGTGGTTTTCTTCAAAGTTATCCTGTCCACAGTTCAAGTATTATCTACTCCAAGAGAACATCGGCGTCTTTGGATCAGGACTGGTCGTCACCGCTTTTCGGTCCCCCGTTCTGGCTTTCCTCACCCTTAGAGAAGTCACGGAGCTTTTCTGCCAGGCTTATGAGGCGTTTCTGCACCAGGTCATTAATTGAGCCTGGTTCGTAGTTGCCCTCTTCTAATAGTTGTCCTGCCTTTTGTCCTGTCAGAACCTCTATTCCCTCGTCGATGGTACTTACCGGGTATATGTGGAACTGGCCTTCTTTGATGGCATCGGCAACAGCTTCTTTGAGCATTAGATTTCTGATATTACTGGCTGGAATCAGGACTCCTTGGTGACCGTTTAGTCCCTTGGTACGACATATCTCGAAGAAGCCCTCAATCTTCTCGTTGATTCCCCCGATTGCCTGCACCTCTCCCTTTTGATTGACGGAGCCGGTGACGGCGATACCCCGCTTTATCGGTACTCCAGACAGACAGGACAGGAGAGAGTATAGCTCGGTACTTGAGGCACTATCTCCATCGACCTCCTCGTAGCTCTGCTCGAAGACGAGGCGGGCAGACAGGGAGAGGGGGATATCACGGGCATATCTGTCATGGATATAGCCGTTGAGTATCATTACCCCTTTAGTATGGAGGCGCCCTCCCAGCTTAGCTTCCCTCTCGATGTCAATCAGCCCTTCTCTGCCGACGCTGACGCTGGCGGTTATCCGGCTGGGGCGGCCGAAGGCAAAATCGCCGAGATCAATTACTGCCAGGCCGTTTACCTCCCCGATGCCCTCGCCTTCGGTCTCGATTCTAATCATGCCAGTCTCTATCATTTCGCTGATGCGCTGCTGGATAAGGTTAGAGCGGTAAACTCGTTGCTCTATCGCCTTCTCGATATGCTCGGCTTCTATCAGTTTCGTACCGTCCTCTCCTGACCAGAAGTTGGCCTCGCGAATGATATCAGCGATGTTGGCAAACAGGGTGGAGAGCTTGTTGCAGTCTCCGGCCAGACGCGAGCTGTGCTCGATAATCCTGGCCAGGGCATCACTTTTCAGATGTCGCAATTCTTCTTCCTGGCAGAGGCGGCAGATAACAGAAGCATACTGCTTGAGGCAGGCTTCACTCTTGTCCATCTGGCTGTCGAAGTCTGCCTTGACCTTGAATAGCTCCTGGAATTGCATATCAGCCCGCAGTAGCAGGTAATAGAACATTGGTTCGCCGATAATGACGACCTTGATGTCCAGTGGAATCGGTTCTGGGCGTAGGGTCTTGGTAGCCACGAAGCCGAGACGTTCTGCAACTTCTTCGATGGAGAGCTTTCCGTCACGCAGGGTTCTTTTCAGGCCTTCCCAGGACAGGAAATTGGTGAGCAGGTCTTCGATTCTGAGGGCAAGGTAGCCGCCGTTGGCCTTGTGCAGAGAACCACCCCTAATCATGGTGAAATCAGTATAGAGAGCACCGAACTGTGACTCTTTCTCAATAAGGCCAAAGAGATTATTAAAGGTAGGATTCAGCTCTAGGATTGACGGCGCCCCTTTGAGTTCAGAATTGTCAACCACGACATTGACTTCATAGTTCTGTAAGGATCTCTTTCTTGCCTGTTCCTGCATGGCGGAAAGCAGTGGCTCGGGGCCCTGTGTCGCTTGCTCTGATTTAAACTGCTCGTAGTTTTCAATAATATTCTGCTCAACCTCGTCAAGATATGCGACCACCTGAGGAAGCTCGCGATACTTATTTTTGAGTTCCTGGAATGTGTGGTCTATGGCGTACTCAGCAACCTCGTGGTCACTGTCCTCAAGTTTTTGCTCAATGGCACGTTCCTCGGTCTGCAATTCAGAGATTAGGTCCTTGAGCTCTTTGCCCAACTCGTCTCGGGCGTTAGCCAGTTCTTCTTTGGCTTCGGGACTCAATTTCTGGTATTCTTCCTCGCTCATTGCTTCGCCCTTAGAAGCCGGCATCAGTATCAGTCCTATCTGAGTTGTTTTCAGTATCAGGTCTCTTTCCCGTGCTTTCTCGCTGATGGAGTTAAACGCTGTTTCCCTTTTTCTGCTCAACTCCTGGACTATCTCCGAGCGTCTCTCTTCGTATTCCTTACTGCCGAAGGCCTGGACCAGACTCTTGCGGGCATTCTCGATGGCGTGCTTCATGTCCTTTTGCAGGACTAGGCCCGTGCCAGCAGGCACCTTGAGCGCCTTGGGACAATAGGGGTCACGGAAGTTGTGCACGTAGCACCAATCTGGAGGAATCTCCTTGTCAGCCGCCAGTGCTTCCAGGAAAGACTTTATCACTGTGGCCTTACCTGTCCCAGCAGGTCCGGCGACGTAGATATTAAAGCCCGGTTTCTGGATGTGAAGGCCAAACTTGAGAGCGCTGAGGGCTCTTTCCTGGCCAATGATGCTATCGGCTGGTGTTAATTCCGCGGTAGAGTCGCATTCGAATAGATTTGGATCACATCTCTCTCTTACCTGCTCGGCGGTAAGTTCCACAGGCATTCGTTACCTCCTTATTATTACCTTGGCGCACCGGGGTGTGGTGTTACTAAACGTGTACTTGTTATCATAGCAAATTCTTGGCATATATGATACTGGGAGGAAGCCCTGGTCATTCCCAGCGGAAGAATCGGGCTGATAGCAGCACTGCCATGGCCATTATGCCGAGGACAACTAGTGATGCCTGTACGTTCCAGCCGAAGCCGAGCCATGGGTCCTGTAACATTAGGATGACATAACGGAGAGGTGTGGCGTCGGAAATCCAGTGCATGGCCTCGGTCATTACTTCTCGGGGTGGTCCGGCACCTGACAGTATCATCATTACAAAGAAGAGTATCAGGCCCAGGCCCTGTGCAGCGCGTGTCGTCGGTAATATTGCTCCAAGAAGTACGCCGAGAGCGGAGAAGCTGAGAACGCTCAGGACAAAGGCAGCCAGAACGAGTACGGGTGATTCAGGGAGTGCCGCGTCGTAGGCTGGTATGGCGGTGGCTATGAGCAGGATGGTGCCTAGTATTGATATAGCGAAG
>Ga0209427_10001365_pt1 | contig 27999 bp, 15 predicted proteins | sample DeeMarSWOR136_30_FD_187465 | JGI IMG/M metagenome (GOLD analysis project Ga0209427, IMG submission 187465) | Marine sediment microbial communities from White Oak River estuary, North Carolina - WOR-1-36_30 (SPAdes) (version 2) | ecosystem: Environmental > Aquatic > Marine > Intertidal zone >...
CTCCGTAAATGTCACGCCCGTGCTCGATCATTGCATCGGCGTAACGCCTGACGGCATCTAAAAAACATGTTTTGTGCGTTTCGAATCCCTCGATGCTGACATTTGGATGCGTATTGTTAATAGTGTCTTCTATGTAGTCTCGCTCGTAGAAACAAATTCCGCTTCCCCCATGTCCCTGACCTGTGATTATATCGATATCCCCATCCTGGTTCCAGTCGACGGCGTCTGCGCCGGAAATCATCATGATAGAGTATGGCTTTACTATCTTAATTCCATCGGGATCGGAGAATTTGGGTTCTTCGCCTTCCCGACCGGTTCCTACATTTTTATAGAATCGAATACTATGTTCGAATTCACAGGTTATAAGGTCCTTTTTACCATCCCCGTTCCAGTCCACGAAGGAGCCGAGATTGGGTCTCATATAGGCAGTCAGACCTATGTTTTTAGCGGCGGCAAAACTTGGATTTGCATCGGTGTTGATGTTCTTGAAAAAGTAAAATCCCGGATTCTCCTGGTCGGAAAAGATAATGTCCTTTTTGCCGTCGTTGTTCCAGTCACAGACCATCAGATGCGATCGTGTGCCGCGGTCAATCGGCTCAAGATTTCCTTGTTCATTACGGACCTTGACTTTTTGTCCTGCACCAAGTATCGGCTCAGCATCTGTTCCCTCGTTCAGGTATACGGTGACAGTACCTGCCCCATCGGAGGTAATCAGGTCTTTACGCCCATCGTTGTTCCAATCGCATACGTCGTGTCGGGCGTGGCCTGAATTCTTCGCCAGACTTAAAGTCTTGCCACCACTCTGCAGCTTCCTGCCCTCGGCAAAAATCGGAAACAAATTATTTGTCCGGTTCTGGAAATACCATACAAAGCCGTCACAGTCACCGGCGATTAGGTCGGTTTTGCCGTCGTTATTCCAGTCTACGGCCCGAACGACATTCTGACGCACGGCATCACAAATCTGGAATTCTTCCGTATAAGAAGCGCCATGATAGGCATCTGCTCTTTGCCACTTCGGGGATTTTGCAGTTCCTGTGTTCTTGAAAAGAGCGCCATAGTCTCTCTTAAGAGGATGATTCAAATCCGTTAGCTCCCATGCCCTGTCCACTGTAAAGTCGAGCAGACCGTCGTCGGTAAAATCGGCGACCGTCACGCGTGGATGTGTGCTCCGTTGTAGATAAGTTTCATCGTAGGCGATGATAGTGCCCTTTGCAAAGGTTGGCTTCGTTCTTGGATTGCTCGTATCAATATTTTCATAGAAATAGATTTGGCCGGCCTGAGGAGCGCCAAACAGGTCCCAGTCACCATCGCCGTCGATATCTGCAGCATCAAAGCAGGGATTGAAAAGCTCAATATCCTCGCCACCTGCCTGGATGGTCACGGCATCCGCCAGCCGCCATCCACCTGCACCATCTGGGCCAAGGTTGCGATATAGGTAACAGTGGTTATTGTTGCCCAAAATAATGTCCGTGAGGCCGTCATCATCACCGTCGAAATCCACAACGAAGACAACTGAGGGAAACCATCCACCGGCCTGCTCCCCGCCGGCCAATGGAACGCCGGTAATGGTTTTCATCGGGCCCCTGTCGACAAAGGTAAGTTGACCACTGGATTTAGTAGTGTTCTCGAAGAAAACTATCCTACCGGCATATGGGCCGGACATAAAACTTGGAAAAAAGTCCTGATCACCATCCCGGTCCCAGTCATAAAAGTGCGGCACTACCCAGCTTCGATTGTTATGCTTATTTCTTGGAAGCTCAAAGAGTTTTCCAGCCGACGTAAGCCTGCCGGCTTCGACAAGGCGGTTGTCACCGACATTTTCGTAGCAGTAAATAAACGGCTCTACGCCGCCTTTAAATAAATCCAGGTCACCATCGCCGTCGAGGTCACAGAAAGTATCGAAGTGATGAGCTCCTGTCTCGCGCCTTCCATAGCCTTCTCTAAAGAAATCGCCATTTCCAACGAGTCCTTGATAACGTCTGGGTCTTGCTAAGCCGGACTCAACTGTGTCGAAGTAAACAGCGACCGTTGTGCAGGTTTCGTCCGGCATAACGAAACTCAGCTCAACTTTGTTGGCGCGGTATAATTTCTGAATATGCCATGGCAACAGATATCTCTCGTATCCGTCTCGTGAGTTGTCAAAAACCTTCGGTGAACCCAAAGAATCATAAGCTATCACTTCAATTGTATGCTCATCGAATGTCCCTGGAATGCCCATATCAGAAAGTGCCTTAACGAAATCAATACTCACGGAAGCCGGTGAGTTTGAGCGCCGAGTACGTTGGGCGTCAACGCTCAATAACAATCGATGGTTATCGGGCGACCTCCATGGTGGCTCTATAGATAAAGCCGGGGCTTCAAGCGCAAGGCAGGTTATGGTAGCCAGGACAATTCTTGTCAATTTTGTTATAAGATAGCTGTGCTTCTCTGGTGAATAGGTCTTATCCCTCACGGTCTTATCCTCATATAGTTAAGCTGACAGTTTTAGTTACCAGACATGTTGGATTACCTTTACTTTGCTCCCAAAGAGCTAAATTGTTGGGTTTTACCGGCCAGGCACACGATACTTCCGTCGCGGAGAGATGCGAACAGGCGTCCTCTTGCTGCGATCATGCCGTCGAATACGGGGGGACAATCAAGTGGTGTTTCAGATAGTTTCTTTCCATCCTTTGCTGAAACAGCCACAATACTGGCTCCTTTGCGTGCTTCGAAGGCTGCGTATGGGTCTTTCTCATCAAATACATCCGGAGCGCCTGCCACGAACAAAGTATCACCTGCCTTTACCATGGCACGGATTCGCACAGGCAGCCACTGCCTCCAGACCGGCTGTTCCGCTCGAGTATAGCCGATGCCCTTGTCTGCCCCGAATCCGCGGCCAACATTGTCCAAGCCGGGATTGCCTTCACGAGGGATGTGAGATTGGGGCAGCCACGTGACCGGCTTGCGCCAGCCCTCTTCACCGACTATCTGCGGTTCATTCGTATTCAGGTCGGCAAACAGCAGATAACCTTCCTTGCCCGGGAAAAACATCGGGCTGTGAACGTTGCGACGGTAGAAGACGCGGGCGGCATAAGTCTTTTCGTCATCGACTACAAGGAGCTGACCAGTCTTCGGGGCCTGGTTCGCCAGTTGGTATCCGGGCCATCGCTTCGAATACATCCAGAACGTACGGTTATACCAGGACCCGTCCAACAGACTGGCTGTCGAGAAGATATGCATACCAACATCCTGGGCACCTTTGCTTGAAAGGACATCCACTTCGACCTCCTTCAACTCGGGTGTCATCTTCTTCTGACGCATGTAAATAAATCCACCTTCGCTGACCAGTACGTCCGAATTGGCCCCGAGGATGAAAAAGGCGACGTCACGCCCACCTTCCTTGAACGGATTCGGTCCTTTCAGGATACCTTTGTGAAGTATTTCCCCACTAACAGGGTCTAATCCATATACACGGATGCCGCCATCCAGATATGTGGAACGTCCCGCCGTGAAATACGCTACTCCCTTTTCCAAAAGAACGCTTCCGTGGACGGGCCAGACCGACTCAAGCTGGTCGAAGCCGCCAATCCGCCGGTCGGTAGGCGCCGCGAGAAACCGCCACACAAGCTCACCATCGGACTCCCGGAGACAATAGACCCGGCCATCGGCCGAGCCGAAAAGGACCACGCCATCCTGGATTGTCGGCGGCGAGTCGATCCGCCCGCCGGCGGTGAACTGCCAGATGACCTTGCCGCTTTCTATATCAAGCGCGTAGACAGTATGGTCGTCCGGCCTGGCAACGAACACTTTGTTGGACCAGGCTACGGGTGCCGTCAACTTGCCTTTCAAATCGGTTTTCCAGGCAACCGATACTTTAGGAACCACGCCGAAAGGCGTTGTGCCGCTACGGGCCGCATCGTGGCGAAACGTCGGCCAGTTACCTGTAGAGGGAGATTCAGGCTGGTATGCCTTTCTATAGGCCGGCCCTTTCTCCAGACGTTTCCCATCCGCGACCTCCTCGATGGGGACATCCGGCCCCTCACTCAATGCTGCACATCCCAGGAACTTTGCACCGGGTTGGCAGAAGCACTGGTCCGGAGGGACATACAGCATTCCATTACACGGCAGCATTCCGTACTTGCATGCGCCGCGAATCCAGTTGTTTTGGGAATGTTTATCTCCCTTAAAATCGAGGAACTCAGCGCCTTCGTAAGAGCTAATTAGATATCGGATGGTTGCCTTGTTACGATAGCAGCGATGGTGATGCTCGGGACTTCGCAGGTTCTTGACAAGGACCCTTTTCTTTTCCTCCCCCGAGCGAAGGTCCCAGCCGATGACCATCGCATTCGGGCTTTTGCGTACCGGCTGGCCCTTGTCGTCCACGCTAAGCATCCCTCGCCAGACCAATCCATCAATTACGAACAAGTCGTCCCCTTCACCCCCGCCTATAGGCGGCGCGGTCTTCTGCCAGAGTTCTTTGCCGTTTGTTGCATCATAAGCGGAGGCGAACCTTCCACCTTGCATAACCACAACATCTTCAACCGTAAGCAGCGTCCTCGGATTGGTTTGTTTTGGTTGTATCTTCCACAATTCCCGGCCGTTCTTCAAATTGCGCGCGACCAGGTTTTTCCCGCTCAGGTAGATAATTCGGCTGTTGTCAATCGCCAATGAAAGAGGGCGGATCTGGCTTATCTGTTCTTCCCAGAGCACCTTTCCCGTCCGGCCATTGACGGCAACCAGTGCCGCTTTGGATGTAGTCCCGGCTCCCTTGCGTGGGGCAGTTCCTGTAGGTACTTCTCGGGTATAAGCTACAACAGTGCCGTCACTGACAAGGATTTCACTTGTGCCCTGCGTTGCTTCAACCGTAGTGATTGTTTCACCCGTGGCCGCATTTAGAATTGACATGGGTGCCCGGTAGGAAAGCGTCGTGTAGAGTCGGTCACCATCGGCCACAATTCGACGCTGGTTCTCGGCAGGCACGTCCGTTCGTCCGCCGCGTAACTTCGTCCAGTCTTTTCCCTGCCATCTTCCGGGATTCCACTGGCGCCAGCCCCAGGCATCGAGCGGCCGCTTCCATAGCAGCCTGCCGTTAAAGGCGTCCCGACAAACAAGCGACCAGCGGTCAGGCAGACGCTCGTCTGTGATGCCGATAAGCCCTTCGTCAAAAATGTAAAACAGTCGGCCGGCAGCAGAGACAGGTGACTGAATGCCCGATGGAATTTCATGGCTTCGTAACCACAGCGGCGGCGCAATCCACTGCAAGCTCCGGGGTGGTCCGACAACAGAATCGTTGGCAACAGCATTGTTGCTTGCATCGTGCAGGAAATGAGTCCACTGGTCGATATTGTCGGGCCAGGCTTTGACGGTCTTTTCCCACTTGCCTTGACGATGAATGCAGGCCACCCCTCCGGGAGCCACCACTCGCATTACCTCGTCCATGGAAACCTTGCCCATATTTTCAACAACAATCATATTGATTAGATTGTCCGCGTATGGGAGAACTGTCCCCGAAAACTGCTCAACGGAAACAACTCCATATGTTTCCAGCGCCTTGATATAGCTTCTGGCTTTGTTAATCTTGGCCGGGTCTGCATCGAGTCCATGAACCGTATAGCGGTCATTGGCGCGCAGTGCCGCCGTTAACTTGCCGTCACCAAAACCGAGATGGACCACGATGCCGCCTTTTACACCGGTGGTATCGAGAATTTTTTTGGCCTCTGTTACAGCATCATTCTTTTCTGCTTCCACTGTTCCGGCCGACAGGCAAACAGCCAGCAATCCCGGCAACCACGATTTGACTGTAAGATAACATTTCATGATGTAAGAGCCCTTCCTTTCCAAATATTCGTATGAACCTTGTAATTAAATGAAAGTATAACATTTTTTCCTGTGACTTCAAGGATTCGTACTTATGAATCTGACAGCTTTGATAAAGAGCGCATATAATCGGCTCATAGGTATGGAGCCTTCTCACACCGTTTCGTTAAGTCTAATCCATCCAGTCACTTATGGCTGGACCTTATTTGCCATTTGTGTAGAAATTTCAGGTTAAACTTCTCAGGTGTTTGTTTATGCCTCTCGGTTTTGTAGGAATACTCTCGGCAGCCCCTTGCCAAAGCGAATTGATATGTTATAATTTGGGTTTTTTCATAATCACCTTATATGTTTGTAATAACGCTCACGGGACATTTCGATGGCCGATACAACAACTGGAATATTGAAATGTGTTAACAAACGGCAGTTTGCTGTCAGAGTCGCGGACCGGGCTTATCGGCCCGGTCGGGCCGAATTGATGGTCCATCCGGATCTAACTAACCGCTTTGACCTCGCCGAAGGAGCGTCTGTCACCGGTCACATCGAGCGTAAGAAACGTTTGCCTCGATTAGTGTCTATAGAAACTATAGGGGGCATGCAGCCGGAGGCATTCAGCAAACGTCCGCGATTTACTGATCTGGTGGCGATCGATCCGCACGAGCGATTTGACCTCGGCAATTGCGGTCAGGAGAGCATGCGCATAGTAGATCTCATCGCACCAATTGGCAAGGGCACGCGGCAGCTTATTGTCTCGCCGCCCAAGGCGGGAAAAACCATTCTCCTGGAACATACGGTTCAGGCGATTCGCCACTGTTCACCCCAAAGCCGTGTCATTGTACTGTTGGTGGATGAACGGCCCGAGGAAGTCACCCACTTTCGCCGGGCCGTCGAGGGCGCCGAAGTCGTGGCCAGTACAAGCGACCATAGTGCCGACGAGCACGTCGAACTTGCTGAACTGATGCTTGCCCATGTACAAACAGAACTGGAGTGCGGGCGTGAGGTAGTCCTGTTGATTGACAGTCTCACGCGGATGGGAAGAGCATTCAACAGCAAGACACGGCGGCGAGGTGTACAACGAAGGCACACTATGACCGGAGGATTGGAAGCCGGCGTCCTGGAAGTGCCCCGTCGTCTGTTCGGACTGGCCCGTAACATCGAAAACGGAGGCTCCGTCACCATCATCGCCACGTGCCTGATCGATACCGGCTCTCGAATGGATCAACTGATATTCGAAGAGTTCAAAGGAACGGGAAACAGCGAGATTGTCCTCGACCGGTCCCTGGCCGAGGCCAGAATCTTTCCTGCAATCAACATCCCGGCCAGCGGCACGAGAAAGGAAACAAAGCTCTACAGTCAAGACCATAGCCAGGGCCTGGCTACGCTGCGACGTGTCTTATCAAGCTACGGGATCCGGGAAGCAATGGAAGCACTGTTCAAATTGCTCGAAAAGTATCCCGACAACAAGCAGTTTCTGGAGAGTATGTGTTCCGGGGCTTGACCGCCTGTGCCCTGCGTTTGTTTTAGGCGTATCTGTTCTTTCGGCCAAATCGGGCTTTTTTACCTTTGTCGTTGGATATCTTCTGGAAGATTATTCGGACATCGACGGCGGAGCTGCTTCGGGTGCACTGCCCCAATCTTTATTTGGCTCAGGTCCCATCTGCAGAACCAGCTTACCACCATCTACGAGATGGCGATGATAAAACCAGGGCTTGTTCAAAGGTTTTCCGTCGAGTGTTGCAGACTGGATATATTTGTTTTCAACTGAATTGTTTTTAGCTTCGATTACAAATTTGCCGCCTTTGTAATACCTGTCATCGAGGTAGATAGTGACCTTATCGAATATCGGGCTGCCAATCTCATAAGTGGGATCTGTTGCCGCACCACCATCCATCTCGAACAAACCCATCGCGCTCATTACATACCAGGCTCCCATCTGGCCCTGGTCCTCGTCCCCCGGATAGCCGTCAATGGCCCCCGTTCCGTAATAGTGCTCCATTATCTCACTTGCCCACTTCTGGGTTAGCCATGGAGCACCGGAAAAATTGAAAAGATAGGCCGCCTGCATGTTCGGCTGATTTCCATGGTTAATTGGATAATCCGCGAAACGGTCGTGAGTCGCATTGAAGTTACTCTTGGCCGACTTCACGAAACCATCCTCCAGCCTTCGATTGAATTCTTCCTTGCCGATAAGGTCTATAAGGCCCTTTACATCATGGGGGACGAACCATGTATATTGCCATGAATTACCTTCAACAAATCCCCTACTGGTGTAGGGCGAAAAACCTTCAACCCATGTTCCGTCTTTGTGCTTCTGACGCATATATCCCACGGAAGAGTCAAATACATTTCGGTAATTGTAGGCCCTGTTGGTAAAGTATTGATAATCCTCTTTTTTGCCTAACGCCTTGGCCATCTGGGCGACGCACCAGTCGTCGTAAGCATACTCAAGAGTGTTTGAAACAGGCCCGTTTTCCACCGGAACATATCCATACTCCTTGTAGGATTTCAACTGCCTGTTGCCGACGTGTCCGCCGCCTTCATGGGCCCGGCCCGGCTCGGTTTGAATGTGCCTCATCGCCCTGTAGGCTTTATCAATATCGAAGTTGCGGATTCCTTTCTGATAAGCGCTTACAATCAGCGCAATCTCATGCGAGGCCACCATGATGCTCGAATATTCAATGCCTGCAGGCCCCTTTGCCAGCCATCCGCCACGGTCATATATTTCCAGCAGTGACTTGACCCACTTATTTGCTATGTCCGGTGTTACGAGCGTCCATAACTGATTTAAGTTCCAGAACGTATTCCAGAAAGCATCACAGCCGTAAACCGGTGAATCAGGATCTTCAAGCTGCTGAACCTTTTCATACATGTCCACGTATTTTCCGTTGACGTCGGACAAAATCGTCCGGGCACAGTAAGACCGATACAGATTTGAGTAAAACTTGTTCTTCTGTTCGAAAGTACCTCCCTCGATTTCGATTTTGCTGAGAAGATCATTCCACGTTTTCCGCGCGTTGTTTCTGACCGCCTCGAAGTCCCATCCGAATTTTGACATTTCCGTTTCGAGGTTCAGGCGTGCCTGCTCGATACTAACCAGCGATATCCCGGTTTTTAATTTGATAATTTCGCCGGCCGAGGTCGAGTACCTTAGAAATGCTCCAACATCCCCCTTCCCGGAAATCTTATTAGTGTCCTCGTATTTCTTTTGACCTACCCACCCGCCGAATGAATCAAAGGATTTACTTAATTTGGCTACAAAGTGAAGAGTAAATTCGTTCCACGAGGCATGTCTGCCACTGCGCTGTTTGGAATAACCCTCGATTTCAGAATCACTGATTTTTCTAATTTGGGCGTCCAAAACGGTATAGCCATATTCCGTGGGTGTCTCGAGGTCGAAGATTATATGGGCCGTATCAGCTTTTGGAAAAGTATATTGCTGAAAGCCGGCCCGTGTGGTCGAAGTCAACTCGGCCCTGATATTGTAGTCATCAAGGGTGACAGCGTAATATCCCGGGGATGCAACTTCCTTGTCATGGCTAAACCTCGACCGGTATCCTTTGTCCGGGTCGCCTTCGGTTCCGGGGACCACCTTTAGCGGCCCGGTTGTCGGCATAGTCAATAGACCGCCCATGGTCCAGGAGTGAAGATGACTGAAGCCGGCAATATTCTCAATCAGATACTCGTATCCTGCTTTCCATTGCTGACGTTGATTGTCGGGGCTCAGTTTGACCATACTAAAAGGCATGGAAGGTCCCGGGTAAAGCATCCATCTTGATGCCGATGTCCCCAGGATTGGGTCCACCCAGTCAACCGGTTCTCTTTCCTTTGCCGGTTTGCAAATAACCTTTTGCGTACCTACCGTTTTACCATCAACTTTGAGTTCGATGGTCACAGGAACATTGCCTTGGAACGGAGGTAGAACCAATTCAACAGTTTGATTGCCCGGTTCCCATCGAGGTACTATCGTTCTCAGGCCTGTCACGTGAAGCGTTACTCCGGCTCCTTTTCCTATTTGAGTCAAATCAACCCACATCCGTCGGCAAAGCAATCCGTTCATGCGACTCAGCCACGGGTCCAAACGGACACCACGCAGCAGTGCGCCTCTTGGCTGTCCCAATTCGATAAACGGCGGCACTTCGAGACCCAGCCGGTCGTAGAGTATCCAACTGCCGGAGACTGTTGTGATTGTGATTTCATTAACACCCGGCTTCAACTCTTTGGCCGGGAAGTCGATGGAAAATTTATACTCTCGCCCGGCCTTCGGATTACCAAAGATAGAGGCATCGGAGCCGCCCATCGGCGGCTGGTGCTCGTAAGAACTATTGTTGACTTTAATTCGAAGTCTTGGCGGATTACTCGCATGCGTATCGACCAGGTCAAACAGCAGTCGACAATTACCGGAAGGCACCATCCTGTCAATGACAAATAATATCGTAAAGGTATGCCTTTTGCCGCCTGCCCAACTGTCCGTCGGCCCGGGTTGGGTGTAAGGCCAATCTTTGGCCGGATTCGACTGCCCAACCACAAAAAAACCGTCGCGGTCAAAATTTTCGTAGCCACCACGCCCCAGCAAATATTCCCCCGTATCGTTATCAGCTTTTCCAATTTGCCAGAGAAGTATCCCCTCCGAATTGTTAGCTTGACCGGCTGCTTTTGCCATCGAAGATATAAAAAACAACACTAAAAAGATTGTCACCCTTGGATTTGTAAGCTTCATACCCATAGCTCCTTTTTCAAACTCAAAATATCGTATCGGCCATATTGAACCAACTTATGGAGCTTATAGCAATAATTTTATTCTGTTATCCGAAGGGACTGGTTAGTGGTCTGATAAAATGTGTCCGTTAAGGAATCTTCTTGGTGTATACACTTGCAGTTTACGGTGTTCTGTAGTATGTAAAGAGATTAAGAGTCTTTGCTGGGTATTGAAGTGTTTGATACGAGGAAATGATGCAAAAACAATTAAATCATCGAAAACAGAAAGGATTAAGACTAAAAATATATACTTTTACGATATGTATTTGTTTTGTATCGCTCGCATTTATTCCCGCAGGCTTTGCTAAAACGGACCTGACACTCACTTCGCCGGACGAGAAAGTTGTTGTTAGATTCGGCTTCAAAAAAATCTCCGACAAACCTGAATGTCCGGTTTACAGCGTATCTTACAGGAATCAGCCTGTCGTTGTCGATTCATCTCTGGGGCTTGACATCGAAGGCTCTCTTTCGCTTGAGGCCGGTTTTGAAATCGCCGGGGTCACAAAAACCAGCCATGACGAAATCTGGCATCCCGTTTACGGCGAACGAAATAAAATTCGCGACCACTATAACCAGCTCATCGTAGACTTGAATGAAAGCAAAGAGCCTAATCGTCAACTACGACTAACGTTTCGCGCTTACAATGAAGGCATAGCTTTCTGTTATAAACTACCGCGGCAGCCCGCTTTGAAAGGCTTCGTAATCTCAGCGGAGAAGACACAATTTCGCTTCCTGGCCGACCACACTGCCTGGGCGGTATATTCCGCTCAGGGCAGATACAGCAAGGTCCCGCTCAGCAAAATTAAGAACAACTGTGAGAGGCCCACAACCATAAAAATAGACGAAAATATTTTCGCCGCGGTCGGCGAGGCGGGTCTGGTCGATTACGCGCGGATGCGCCTGTCGCCGGCAAAGGACAGGCCTAACACATTGGTAAGCTCCCTGGCCGGTGAAGTCAACGCCGTCGCGCCCTTCAACACACCGTGGCGGTTTGTCTTACTCGGCGATGCGCCCGGCCAACTGATCGAGCGCAATTACTTAATCTTGAATCTCAACGAGCCCTGCGCCATAAAGGACACTTACTGGATCAAGCCCGGCAAGGTAATACGAGAGGTCACCCTGACCACCGATGGCGGCAGGGCCTGTGTAGATTTTGCCGTCAAACACAATCTTCAGTATGTCGAATATGATGCCGGCTGGTATGGCCACGAATACAGTGATAATTCTGATGCTAAAACAGTATCCGTTGACCCAAAACGCTCAAAAGGCCCCCTTGACTTGCATCATGTTATCGACTACGCAAAAAAACGCGGAATTGGAGTAATCCTGTATGTTAACCGCAGGGCCCTCGAACGCCAGCTCGATGAGATATTACCACTGTATGAAAAGTGGGGCGTCAAAGGAGTCAAGTACGGTTTCGTTCAGGTCGGCTCACGGAAATGGACCAGTTGGCTCCACGAAGCCGTCCGCAAGGCCGCTAAGTATCATCTGATGATCGATATTCATGATGAGTACCGCCCGACGGGTTACAGCCGGACTTATCCCAATCTCATGACGCAGGAAGGAATAGGCGGTGATGAGACAAGCCCATCGAACACTCAAACACTTAACATTCTCTTCAACCGAATGATTGCCGGCGCCGCCGACAATACTATTTGCTACTATGACAGCCGTGTCGCCAGAAACGCCAGCCATGCATACCAACTCGCCAAGGCAGTCTGTTTTTACAGTCCGTGGCAGTTCCTCTACTGGTACGACCGTCCCCAGGCTTCACCGCAGAAGACCGGTGGTGCCGGAGGAGCCGAGACAGGTATTGGCAACGAGCCCGAACTCGAATTCTTTGACCACTGTCCAACTGTCTGGGACGATACCAAAGTAATCCACGGCAGCATTGGTGAATATGCAGTAATGGCCCGGCGAAGCGGCGATAAATGGTTTATTGGCTGCATGAACAGCGGCCGGCCTCGTAGCTTCAACGTGTCGCTTGAGTTCCTTGATGCCGGGAGCAAATACATCGCCCACCTCTATTCGGATGACCCGACTGTGCCCACGAGAACGCACGTCAGAATTGAGCGCTTTGTAGTAGATCGTGATACGGAGCTGAAAATGGCTGTCTCAGCGAAAGGGGGACAGGCCATCCGAATCGTACCAGCCACCATCGATGATTTAGAAAAATTTCACAAATACAAGCCATAATTCGCAGGCTACCTTACAGCACAGAATGGAATATGGCTTTTCACTGAATCCCAAAGATCCTGAAGCTATATTACATCACCGATTATCCAGAAAAAGTGATACTGTTTTGTTGGTTTTGTCATAAGTTACATTTACGCTTTTTCCATTTAGCATTATCTTGGCAGGTTTGGCGGCTGTTCGCAGCCGGGTCTTTACTATTGGCTGTCCCTGCAATGCCACCTGCATTTCAGGTTTCCCCGCGGTAAATACAGTATAAACCTTGGAAAGTGAGTCGAGTATTACCTTGTCGTTTTTTCGCAGGTAACTGCCACACGCGACAAAGTACCGCACTACCGAATCCGGGTCATTCTCATCACTGCCTGTTGGCCGGGTGATTGCCAGCAGGTACGCATCCGTGTCCCATCCGTTAATAATATTACAACTGTTTCGATGCATTTTTCTTCCATCGGCATTCAGATTGAGATAAACCTCGGTAGTCAGCTTATCTTCATGGATGCGAACACCAATCATGCCCCTGTCCTTTAATAGCTCTAAACGCGGCAGATTATTTTTACCGTTTTTTCCTATTGGCAAAATGGCTGTTACGAACTTTGCTTCCCGCATGGTACCCTCAGGTGAAAGAGCAAGGTACGTAACTTCCGTATCCGGGTCGTGGTCTTTCAGGCCTTTCTTTTCGGTTATGTTCATGCTCTCAGGAAATAACGGGCGGACAATCGCTTTCGATTCACTACCGTTAGATAAATGCAGTTCTGAATTCCGTTTGTCCACCTGGCCTTCGTAGTGCAGCAGCCATTCAAGTTTTCCCGCTTCGTGTGTACGCACATCGTCGAAAATCAATATAACATCGCCAACCCACAGGAAATGTCGATAGTTACGGGAGAATTTCCAGGATGTGGGCCCGGTGGCATCGGTAAAAACATATTTCAGCCCCTCCGCATCCAATAACTTATGTACCCGCCCCGGCGTCTTTACCCCACGGTCACCGTGACCGCAGTCTTCAGGATTTTGCCCTTGTCCATCGACCAAAATAACATTATGGGCCTTACTGTGGCGGTAGTAGCTGGTATATTCCCTTCTGCTGTAGGAGCAGTTTCCTGAGTCTATAATCAGAGGTTTTCCACCGTGAAAAAGGATAAAGGAGCCTGCATCCGGATGCGCATGGTTCCACGTAAAACCCGATTTTACTGCCATCATCGTTGCGTCATCCTCCCACGATGACCTCATAATCACCCACCCTATATCAGGATAGATAACCGATGTGGGCAGGTTCTTGGGGAGGGATTTTTTCAAATCCGTCTGGTAATAAACCAGTCCAATCGGGTCACCAAGCCCCGGATCGGTTCGACTTAGATACCAGTGGTATTCGTCGGCTTCATATCCGTTTGCCAGAAGTAAACGCAGAGTTCTTGCCCCTGAAGCTTTAATACTGCTGTCCCCGAAATTCGTCGACAGCAGGGAATTTGAGGTCGGGTAAGATGTATGCACGAAAAAGTCACCGGCATGTTGTAGAAGTCCAATCTCAGGTGGCTTTGAACCGGAGAACACGTTCGAAAAGGCGAGCCGAAACAGCAAATATTCCGACAGCGCATAATTAGCGTAACTCACGCTTTCGTAAAAGGCCCCCTTGGCGTCAAAATTTGTGGATTTATTCTGAAGAACGTTGCCGCTGTAATAGAACCATTCCGGGAAAGAATCGGATACCTGCCGGACCCACTCTTCGGCCTGTGGCTCGTCTCCCAGAAGCGATAAGGATGCAAGCCCGGCCATGGATACACATACGCTCCACCAGTTATGACCCATTGAATCCAGTGCGTGAATGCGTTTTTGCTCGAGTACCCAGTCATTTAGAGTAGGCAGGATTCCCAGACGTATCATGTCGCCCGCAATTGTTTTGCGGTCTTTATCTGATAAATAATCGTATATGCAATCGTATCCCATCCCATACCCGAAGCAGAACCTTGCCGTATTTAACTCTGAGTTCCAGGGCGGCTCTCTCTTGGCATCGCCTGCCCATCTTCTAAGTCCACCGAAATGAATCAGGGCTTCCTTCAGTTTTTTAGCATAGCGTTCTTCACCGGTCATCCGGTAAGCCAGTCCCAGCGTTGATGCCATATTGCTGACCTGACTGCTTGGTCTGCCGTAATTGCCGTGTTGTCCCTTTCCGCCGTCGGCATATTCTTTGGAAACTAATTTCTCCTCGAGCATACGGTCCGCTCTATTTTGCAGCTTGAGCCAGGCCTCTTTAATATCGCCTTCTTCTTTGACCTTCGAACGCAATAGTTTTATTCTCTCAGCAGTGAAAAACAACCGGGGCCGTTTATCTTTCCATTTTGGGCCGGCCGCAATATTTTGTGAATTCTCCTTCTTCTCGGCAACATCGGAGCGTTTCTCTTTAGTGGCTGCAAGTCCGTTGTTAGTGCCGCACCCATTCAAAAGCAATACAACTAAAAGCGTCATAGCAAGTGTGGGACATGCTGGTAAGATAGTCGGTGGATTTTGATACTTCTTGTATTTCATTGCTGTTTTCCTTTCTCGGGCGAAGGTATTTGTTACCGTTATTCACTTAAATCATAAACTACGTCACCTGATTTTAACGAATTTGACTCTATGTTATAAGAGTATTTCGGATTAATTCAATCGCCTAAAGTTTGGTTTGCATTCGGATGTGAAAGTAAAAGTCGTGTTCTGACGGTTGCAATTTGAGAATATTATGCTATCATAACGAACTTGATGGTTCAGAAGTGCTGCAAACATGTTTGTTCATGTGAAAGTTCGGGCAGGATGGGTGGTTAAATTGTTGTTATCTGAAATTTTTTTATGTAAAGGAGGTTGTTATGAAACGGTATAGTCTATTGATTCTTGTTCTGTGTGCGGTTCTGGTCGGCTCTAAAGCGCTTGTAGTTTATTCAGGCCAGCAAAACAAGACCAGTGACGAGTTCCGTAACCAGTTTATCAAAAACTTCCAGCGTACCTGGTTGAACACGACGGTCGGTGACGCAATGATGTTGAGAATTCTGGTTGAAAGCATGAAGGCCAAACGCGGCATCGAAGTGGGTTCTGCTACCGGCTTCGGGGCCGTCAATATGGGGATAGGTTTCGAGAGGAACGGAGGCCACCTCTACACACTCGAAATCGATCCGAGGATGGTTAAGACATGCCGCGATAATTTGAAGAAGGCCGGCTTGGAGAAGACGGTTACCTGTATAGAAGGTGATGCCCTCAAGACACTGCCGACACTTGAGGGCAAGTTTGATTTCGTTTTCATCGATGCACTTAAACGGGATTACTTAAAATATCTAAAACTTATCGAGCCGAAGCTGAAGCCCGGTGCCGTAATTGTCGCCGACAATGTCATCCGTTCTGCCGGGGCGATGAAGGATTTTCTGGATTACATACAGGAAAGCCCGGATTACGATACGGTTATTATACGGGCCTCCATGGAAAAGAACGATGGCATGTCGGTAAGTTATAAGATCAGGTGACATGTTCTTTTGCCACCTGTACAAAGGCTTCTGCAGAAGCGACAGCTGATATTGAATTCGAATAAGGAGGAAAACTGTGAGGATTACTACTTTAATCTTTTCGCTCCTTGGAATTATCACTTTCGCACAAATAGCGAAGGGGGCCCCGCCAACTGAAATCAAAGATAAAACTCTCGTTTTATGGGCGGCACCGGCCAATCTGAACCAACGCGGCGGAAGCGCCTTGACGCTGGACGATTTGGCCAGTCACTTCGACGGTATCATCTTCGGTGAGATTGCTAAGGGAAAATGGATGGCCGGAAGTGATTTTTATCAAAGAAGCCAAAGAGACCAGAAAACCTGCCCTCCTGAAACGGCGGACCAGAATACGTTTGTACAAATCGCTATAGTCTATAAGGGCTACAACATTACGATTTATCGTCAGGGCAGGGAATATTCCTCCTACAAAATCACCCGGCCGCAAACATTCGGTTCGGACAGTGTTGTCATGTTCGGAAAACGCCATGTAGATACTACGGACACATCATGCTTTCGAGGTAAAATTGACGATGCACGAATCTATGACAAAGCATTAACGGCCCGGCAAATCGCCGCGCTGAAGCCGAATAAGCCATCAGATATTCAACCCCTGGCATGGTGGACGTTTGAAGACGGCCGGCCTGCTGACAGCATGGGCAACTTTCCTGAAACGTATCTCACCGGAGGGGCCAAAATAACTGGCGGCAACTTGGTACTCGAAGGCAGGCAACCCATTATGATTGCTGCACCGAAGGCATTCTTTTCACTAATGCTCGCCAAATCGGCACCTCGGACCGAGGATAAAAACCTTGTTGCCGCGCAGCGCCTTTTGCGCCAAAAGCTTCTGAGTGACCCACACAGACCCGTTTATCACTTCGTCACTCCGGAGGGAAGGTGTATGCCTTTTGATGGAAACGGTGCAATCTTCTGGAACGGCAAGTATCATCTCTGTTACATCTTTCAGGACGAACGCGGCCACTGTTGGGGCCATGTCTCAAGCAGGGACCTTCTACACTGGAGATGGCACAGCCCCGCACTATTCCCTGCACCCGGCGACGTCGACCGTGGAATCTTCAGCGGCAACTGCTTTGTCAACAAAAAGGGCGAAGCTACAATCCTTTACCATGGTGTCGGTGCCGGCAACTGTATCGCTACGAGCAGCGGACCGGAGTTAGAGACATGGACCAAGCTCCCGTCAAATCCCATTATCCCTATCCCCAAAAGAGGAAGCCAGGAGGAAAAATTGTATCGTTCGTGGGACCCGCACGGATGGTTGGAAGCTGATACATATTACGCAATTTTCGGAGGCCAGAAAGCCACCTTGTTCAAGGCCGATAAGCTGGACAAATGGAAGCATGTCGGACCGTTTCTGACAAAGAACATGCCCGGAGTAGATGACTTCGAGGACATCTCCTGTCCTGATTTCTTTAAGCTGGGCGACAGATACATGCTGCTGTGTATAAGCCATGCTCGCGGCTGTCGCTATTATCTGGGGCAGTGGAAGAATGAACAGTTCTCACCCCAGCTCCACGAGCGGATGAACTGGCCCGGCGGAACCTGTTTTGCGCCCGAGAGCCTGCTCGACAACAAGGGACGACGCATTATGTGGGCCTGGGTCCTCGACCGTCGGCCACGAAATGAATACGGATGGAGCGGCACAATGTCCCTGCCCCGTGTGCTTTCCCTAAACGAGGACCGCTCCCTGCGGATTGAGCCTGTCGAGGAGTTTAAGCAACTGCGCATGCACGGCAAAAAGCAAGAGCGCATCAGGGTTGTCGATGGCTCACCCGTGACACTGGATGATGTGCGGGGTGACTGTCTTGAGATGGATCTGACCATAAAGCCCGGCAGCGCAAAACGCTTTGGAGTAAAGCTGCGTTGCTCGCCTGACGGCGCCGAGCAGACCGTTGTTGAATGTGACCCATCCGCTAAGTATTTGAAGATTGATGTGAAAAAGTCAAGCTTGGATCCGGTCAAATACTTCACATTCTGTATGAGGGGAGGAAATAATCCTCCGGTTACTGAACAGATAGCACCCTTCCAGCTAAAGAAAAACGAAAATCTGCACCTTCGAATCTTTCTGGATCGCTCGATACTGGAAGTATTCGCAAACGCCCGGCAATGCATAACCCAGCGTATTTATCCTACTCGAAAAGACAGCACCTCTGTGGTCCTTTTCGCTGAGGGAGGTTCCGTTGAAGTCGAGTCGTTTCAAGCCTGGCAGATGGCCCCGACCAATCATTGGTAGGACATAAACATCTATCAACTATTTTGTGCGAAAATGTTCTCCTGTTATCGAGCGAATCCGTATAGGGCGCTTGAATTTGGAACTGTTTAATCTAAAGTCAGAAAAACTATTTGGACTGGGCGACGGTGTTTTCGTAGGAACCATAGAACTCGCTGTTGCAGTCAAGCCAGAGGGTCAAACGATGAAAATCTTCTTCTGAGAGCTTAATCACTCCCATTTCTCTTTACGCAGCTTTTACTGACCACTTTGTAGATTACAAAATCCACTTGCGTATCAATCAGCGGATGTTTTGGATTCTATTGTCTCAATCTTTCCAGGTTCATTCGATATATCATCGGGTGGATGTTCTTGAAGTTTTTTACCGCGAGGTCCGCCCTCTATTTTCTCCGTCCCCGGCTGCTCTACATGTATCTCAGGAAGTGGCTTCTCCGGCTGCTTTTTCCCCGGCTCAAGCGGGTATCTATGTATCTCCGGCAGTGATTTTTTGCGGCGGTTTTCCTCGGATTCCATCGGATCTTTGTTTATTTCAAAGAGTGACGGTTTCGGACGGTTCTTCTCGTAATCCACCATGTCCTTCATAAGCTTTCGCAACTCAGTAATCTCACTGCGAAGCCTGCCTATCTCATCCTGCAATTGGTTTATCCGGCCTTGCAGTTTTTCATCCGGCTGCAACAGAGAGCGGGGCTGACCTTGTTGTGATGGCGGTTTTGTATGCCATTTGTCTTCCTTAACCGGTTCTTTTGTTTTTCGTTTTGGCGTACTGTAGTCGAGGTTGAATTCGGTCCCGGAAGTGGGTTTATATTTCAGATATTCGTCTCTCCGCTCCTCTGCCGCTTTCAATTCCTCCTGATATTTGGTCAGCACTCTATTGTCCCGCTCAATCTTCTCTGCCAGTCTGTCACGGTTTGCTATCATTGTTTTCAGCTTATTGTGTAATACAATATCCGTTTCAAAGTTGGCCCTATTCTCAATGGTAAAGATTTTGATGTCCTGTTCTGTCTTTTCCAGCGTTGCCAGGTCATTATTAAGCTGTTTATTAGCATCAATAGTTTTTTGGTTGGCAGTCACTACGTCGGTTTCAAATGCACGCATTTCAGCCAACCATTCGGCTTCCCGGTTTTTTAATTCGGCTTTGGTGTTGTCCTTCAGCTTCATCAGCTTGTCATACTCGGCTTTGGCGGCTTCGACTTCCTTGGGTTTTCGATGCTCTTCGATGTGGTCGATTTCCGCATGGCAGGAAGAACAGGATGTGTCCGATTTTTGTTTTTCTATTAGGCTGCCGACGTCGGTGGGGGGTTTCGGCTTTTTCAATTGTTCGGCTTTCCGCTTTTCGGGGCACCATTCCGGGCTGCTGAATGTGCTGTCGATTGTTTGAATCCTCTTGCGGTATTCCTTTAATCTTTCTTTGAGTTTTTCGGCATCTTCTCTTTCCGGCGCCGCCTTAAGCTTGCCTTCAATCTGTTGTGCCAGAAGCTGTAGTGCCTGACGTTCTGCAATGAATGCCCTGCGTTCTGCTGCCAGTTCCTGATGTTGAGCCGTTTCTTGTTCCGTATGTGAATCGTCTACGAGTTTTTGCTGAAGCCGCATATTTAGAAGCCGGCTGTCAATATTTCGAATCATGTCTTCGATTTCTTTCAACTTGTCCCTGAGTTTGTCTACCTCTTTAGGCAGTCCGTCAAGCTGCTGCCTGGTCCTGTCTTTAAGTGTTTGCAATTCATTCTTGAACAGCATAAGATTGTCGCGTTGTATTTGTTGGACTTTCAGTTCTGAGGCGGGCTGTTTGAGATCCTTTTGGGTAATGAGTAGTGCAAGCTGCTTTTTATCAAGCCGTAATTGTTGCTTTTCTTTGGTTGTGAGTTCTTCACATTCGTCCTTTACCTCATCAATATCAGCCGGACGGGTCTGTGCAAAGGCTGCGCCGATGGTTATACAGGCGGCAATCAGCGTTACAACTACGGCCCAGCAAAGCCCGAGATCCGGCTTGCCGCATTTGTCTTTGATGATGCGGCGGACCCTGTTTTCGAGGCCATTTTTTCTGCCCACCACGGCGGGCAGGAAAAACAACTGTCCCTGCGGTGACAAATCAAGCAGCGACTCGGCATAGTCGGCTGGACAGCGTGAGCCGGCCACTACCCAGTCATCACATGCCTGCTCGCTCAGACCGGCAAGCCGCCTCCTGGCCAACCACATCAGAGGATGCCATGGAAAGACACAGACAATAAGCTCAGAGAATAATCCGCTTATATGGTCAAGTCGGCTCCAGTGCGCCAGCTCATGACAAAACATACCTACCCAGTCGACGCCGTCTTTGAATTGTTCCGAATCTTCCGGTACCAGAAGGGCGGGCCTTCGTGACCAGCACCATATTACCGGGCTCGAAATCGTACTGCCCGCCAGAACCTCTACCGGCTTGTCAATACCGAGTTTGCCTTTTGCGATAAGCAGGGCCTTCTCAAGCTTGTCACAATGCAAAGGAAACGCTCGCCGCAACGTGCCCAGACCTAATATGAATGTCACAAGCAAACGGAACGCAAGGATTGTACTTAATATAATCCAGGACCATATCAGGATTCTACTCAATGGCAGCTTTGTTTTTACCTCACTGACAACGGTAGCGCCGGGCGTAGCGTATTCGGATTCGATGGCTTCGGGGTAATAGGAATTTGGGATGGCCGGAAGTGGAGATATTTCATATTCTTTTATAGTGGGTACGATCGGTATCTCGGCGAATTGGGATTTAGTTACGGCTGGCTTATCTACAAATATCCCTAATTCGTAGTGCCTCACAATCATGCTCATCGCAGGGACCGCAACTGATGCTATCATCGCCAACAATAGCACCTGATGGGCACGCGCCGACCTTCGCCTTAATAGCAAACTGGCTATTAGCCCGGCGGTGACACAGACTGTGCTCTGTAACAGGGGATTGGACCAAAATGGACCTGCGGTAAATAATTGACTAATCATGTTTTATTCTCCTTTCGTTTTTCATCAATCATTTTTTTGAGCGTCTGCAGTTGCTCGTCCTTCAGGTTGCTGTCTTTTATAAGATGTTGGAACATCAGGAACGTATCTCCGTCGAATGCCCGTTTTAGCAGCCTCTTCAGCGAGTTTACTCCTGCTTCTTGTCGGGTACGGGCCGGCAGATAGATGTAGCTTTTGCCCTGGGTCTTATGGCGCAGCCAGCCGGACTTCTCAAGGTTCTGCAATGCCGTAAGGACCGTCGTATAGGCTAATTTCTTTCGTCTGGATATCTGGTCTCTTACCTGGTGGACGGTCGCTTCCCCAAGCTGCCATACTATCTCAAGGACTGCCCGCTGGAGATGGCCTAAATCGTCGGGTGATTGCCTGCTCATACGATTACCTCCATGGCTTAAAAAAAAGTTCTCTTATAACTACTTATTTTATAAGTACTATGTTCAATAGTAGATGTCAACAAAAAAATCATTTTTTACAAAAAAAATTTTGCAACCCCCATTTTCAGCCCAAAAACGCGTTTTTTGCCTCTTTCACTTTTCTCGAACCGCGAAATTCTCGCACACGCCTTTGTTCATCTATGCTTAATTCGTCCGACATACACTTACAATTCGCCACCCAGAGCAAGAAGGGCGAAGGCCACGGCGTTGTTGAAGGCATGTGAAATAGCCGTCACCCAGAAGGCGGTCCACCTTGACTTTTCCCGCCAGTGTGCATAAGTGAAGGCAAAGTAGAAACCGCCGACCAGGCCGGCAGCAATGCCGGTAGGGATTCCTTCAAGGAGATGGAGGCTTGTGAATATAACCATAGAAATAATAATCTGCCATATAAACGGGGCATTGAATTTTCTCGCAACATATATAGGCAGGGCCTGAAGGAGTAGCGTTTCAACAACAGGACCAATCACTACTATTGCAAGGAAAATTGTACCCATATCCCAGTCAGGAAATTCGCGCTCAAATTCAGGAAATAAAGGAGCGAGTATCAATGCGCATAGAAAACTAACCAGTAGCCCTTCAATGGATATTCTCCAGCAAAAAGCCCAGGGCTTTCGTTCTCTGTACCGCTGGAAATGTCTTATCAGCAGGTTCATCCATAATATGTACTATCTTCGATAGTAGATGTCAAGTGAGATATAATTTTTACAAAGATTTTTCCAGCCCTCTTTTTGCCTCAAAAATGTGGTGTTATGCCCGCTTCACGCTTCGCGAGATTCAATTCATGAACCTGACAACGACATGCAATTTCTTAAATGGAAAGGGGAACAAAAACGCCTGCTATCTTGCTGCTGCCCATAATGGCCGTAGTGCCGGCAGAATATAAACAAGGCTGTAAGATTTTTCTTACAGCCTTGTTAGTGTGACAAAGGGTTATTAACTCCTTGCCGCTTTACGGCAGCAATTAACTGTCCCTTTTATTAATTATTGACACATCGGTGCAAAATCACAGGGCACCTCGGAGATTACAGAGCATGATACCATACTGCTGTTGTTGAAACGGTCAAGCAGATTCGACATGGCAGATTGTTCCGTATTGGTGCCTGAAGACCAGGCTTGGATCGCGTCGTCAATAATATCCGAGGCCTTTACGTCACCTTCGCCGGGCAATGCGACCTTCGCATCAAGACCGCCGGCCCGATAGTAAGTATTGAAGATGAACGCAAGAAGCTGCTGTGCAAGCTGCTCTTGGATACCGCCGTTACCTACGTCTTCGACCAGGAAGTTGGATATCTCCGCCTCTCTTGAGCCCGCAGGAGTACCGGCCACTTGTCCTGCCGGCACGGGACTACCATTTGTGAACATGCCGTCAAACGGTTCGTCGCCATCATCGAAATAGGCAGAGGCTGTTTTATAAGGAGCAAGCGAATTGACATAGCCTATGGCCGTATTGTAGAGGGCCATATCACTTTTCAGCTCTTCTATGCCGTTTTGATTGTGCCAGTATCCCTTTGTACCGAAGCCGCAAACGAAATGTCTGTAGCAGATATTTCCTACATTAAAGACACTGTCGCAATCCTCCGGCAGACTGTAAACAGCCTCCATCGGTCCTGTCGCTTCCCAGTCGCCGTCGGGCAATTGTTCCTTAATCATGTAAACGCCCGGGAAGAGGTCTGCAAAGACGGCAAGTCCGTCGGCACCGGTGCACATCTCTTTATAAACCTGGCTGCCGTCTACCACCTCGCCGGTCAGGATAAAGAGAATACCTGAAAGTGCCGTTTCGTCCATGTCCTTCTGGCTGTTCTGATTTTTATCATAATACTTGAATGCGCTCAGAGGACAAATCTTTACATTCCCAAAACCGAATTCCAGCTCTTCACCGGAGGCCAGGTCCACTTCTTTACATTTAGACGTTGTTGGTTTCCAGTCATTGGGTACATTTTCTTCGCACAGAGTATATTTACCCGGCAGCAGGTCATCGAATACGACACAGCCGTTCTCATCGATATCCTGACAGGTTTTAATAATGACATCGCCGTTGAGGGCAACGCCTTCCAGACAGAACTTGATAACCGGCAGATCGGCGTTCCAGCCTTCGCCTTCGTCTTTTACTCCATCCATGTTCTTGTCATAAAATTTACAGGCCGTGATGCTGCCTCTCTTGATGTTGCCGAAACCGAATTCCAGCTCTTCACCGGAAGCCAGGGCCACTTCGTTACATTTTGACGTTGTTGGTACCCAGTCTGCCGGAATGTTTTCTTCGCATAACGTGTAATTACCCGGCAGCAGGTCGGCGAATACGACACAGCCGTTCTCATCGGCATCCTGACAAGTGTCAATGACATCGCCGTTGAGGGCAACGCCTTTCAGACAGAACGTGATAACCGGCAGATCAATGCTCCAGACTTCACCTTCGTCTTTCTGTCCGTTCATGTTTTTGTCGTGAAATTTACAGGCTTTGATGCTGCCCTTTTTGACATTGCCGAAACCAAAGTTGATTGCTGTATTATCGCCGGCGTCTTCGGGAAGATTAATATTGACACATGCTGGTGTTGTTGCTACCCAGTCGGCGGGAACGTCCTTTTCGCAGAGGGTATAAACACCTGACAGGATATCCTCGAACATGGCTTTGCCCTGTTCGTCGGTCTTCAAAACAATATCGACATTTTCACCACCTGCCGTCGTACCGGCAAGATGGAATGTGATGACCGGCAGGTCCGCATTCCAGTCTTCACCTTCGTCTTTCTGTTTATTCATGTTCTTGTCATAAAATTTACAGACATTGATATCGAACAGACGGGTGTTGCCGAAGATAAGCTCTTGAACTTCGCCGCAGGAGGTCTTGAAGTCGAAAGGAACTTCCGACACCGGAGGATCTTGTGCCACTCCGTCAATAAACAGTGCGGTTTGCTCCCACCCCTCCGGTATTTCTTCGGCGATAGTCCAGATACCTTTGGATGCGACAATACTGACTGGTGTGGTATAGACATTGCTTGAGCCCAGGGGGTCAGTAACAGTTATCATCCAGTCAATTTCAGGCTCACCTTCATCCCAGATTCCATCGGTGTTGAGATCTTCAAACTTGATAATATCGATTATCGGAGGGTCGCACTTGCCCCGAACTTTGTAATTGTCTGTCTTGCAAAATGCGGGAACAAAACCAAAGATATAATCTCTGTTCTGCTCCGGTTTTGCAAGGCAGGGATTACCGACGAATTCATCGACAGGGGTAATCCATACCTTATACACGCCCCCGTTGTTTGGAGTGTCGCTATAAGGCATAAGACGAATCGTCCTGGCGTCCAAGAAGGGACGATAGATATCAATACCGGTCTCATGCACGCAGCCGGGATTTGGACAGAGGGGTTCATCGACGGCGGCAATAAATACTCCTTCTTCACTGACTCTGACCCGCCGGCAGCTCACCGGATCTTCGGATAGCAGGTGCTTGCCCGACGGATCGGTTACCTGAAAATAGTAATCCCCTGCGGGAAGGGCCATGGAGGTTTTGTTTTCTGACTTCGGTCCGCCGTTGAGATACACGTCTTCTTTGTTTTCGTAAATGTTGGCGTTGACGCTACCACCGTCCTCAACTGAAGTGTAAATCGCTCCCGAAATTCTTCCAAAAGCAGGTGAGGCAAAAACGGTAAAAACAACACCAATCAAAACAACAAAGAAGATATTTTTAAGTTGCTTTTTTACTTGAATCATAATTCCACTCCTATTGCAGAAAAAATATCACTTTAATTTGATTGTAAAAATCTTCTTTTAAAAATAAGTAAAAACTAAAGATATGAATGTATAGGCATAGTTACCTTCCTCCAAAAAACACTAAACTTATTACCTCCATGACTGATATGGCAAAGCTCCTTTTATCTTCACAAGTCTAATACGATGACAGCTGTTTGTCAAGAGAATTTATGTTAATTTAACATTATATCTTGAATTATTTCATGTCCTATAACCCGTAATTCCAATGGTTTTGAAATGGTAAAAGGAAAGTCGATTTTTATCAATCGGGGCAAAACCTGTTTTAGTCATCAGGCAGGTTACTGTTATTGATATAGGGGAATTCCCCCATACCTTGAGCTGGGAGAAAGTCTTTATCACTCCCCGGTAGCAATCTACAAGACCTTTATTGGAAGAAAACCAAAAATTTGCCAAATCTAAAGACGAATCGGGATTCTGAAGAAAATAATATCACTTAATGGCTTCGTTTGGCAGGATACGTATAGAACTTTTTGAAATTGCTGCAATAAATGCCCCTTTGTTTACGTCCTTATCAGATAGACGTCGGTAATTTAATTGTTTCTTTTTAAACTGTTTTGCGGCTCCGGTTCTCATGCACAGGGAAAGCTGGGAAATGAACAGTAAAGCAATGCCCTTTTTAATGTGAGGAAAATAATAGTATTAGAGCGAGAAAAACATGGAAATTACACAAGAGCATGACAGCAAGATAAGAAAAATCATGAGAGATATGCATTGCCACAGGGATTTCGAGTGTTACAAATCAGCTTTCGAGAACCTCAGCAGGGCAGGGATTGTTGGTGATGCCATAAAGGTTATATGTTTGGAAGAAGAAGCAAAGATTTGTAATTATGGTCTTGCTTTTGGTTATGGGTATATCTGTAAATGTCCACTGAGGAATTATGTTGCAAAGAAGTTTAATCGCAACTACATAGGAATTAGTTAAAAATTCTCCCTGTCAACAGAACAAAGGCAAAAATTTTGCCCTCATTCCTGTCTTTATTATATCTAATAAAATAAATCGGTAGAGGGCATCACACAAGTCTTATTTACTGACTCAAAAGAGATTATCTCTTATAAGCTATATCGCTTGTTTCCACCAGCTTCGCCGGGTTGCTGCAAAGCCCGATATGATTGTGAAGGCTAACATAATCAAAAAAGTCGTAGTGGTGAACCAGTACCCCCAGGTTGCTGTTTGAACATGAGCCATCTTAATAATCACTGTACCAATTGTAAAGGCCTGCAGAACTCCTTTGACCTTGCCGGTGGCCACTGAGGGAAAGACGAGGCCGCGAGCTTCTGTGATGTGGCGTATTATGGTGACATAAGCTTCTCTGAGGATGAGTATGCCGGCTACAGACCATTGAATTGCTGCTAATACTCCTCGACCGAAGCTGAAGAGTCTCGGCTCGCCGATTATCGCAAAACAGACAAAGGCTCCACAAACGAGGATTTTGTCGGCCAGTGGGTCTGTCATTCGTCCCAGCTTGCTTCTAACATTGAATTTTCGAGCTATCTTACCGTCAACGATATCTGTTAGCTCGGCAATGACAAACAGGACAAAGGCAATGTCCAGAAACAATGCCTTGTTTTTGACCGATGGTGAGTACAGAATCATGCCGAGGAAGATGAATGTCAGGGCAAACCGCGCAAATGTCAGAATGTTCGGTATGAATTTGATCATAAGGACAATTTTAATTCTGTTTCAACTCTGATTCAATTCAAAATTTATAGCTGTAATCCCCCCAAAAAAGAAAATAAAAACCTGTTGTTCTGCTAATAGGAACGAACTCACATGTAAATAATTTGTAAAAAAACCATTTTGATGTGCTTTTAATCATCAGAATTAGCGTCATGTAAATTAAAATTTATTGTGTGTGGAAACCGTTTGGTCCCTGCCTCGTCTTTATTAATAGAATCGAAAAATGAAAAAGCCCAATAAGTAAAAATTCTTCAAAAATTCTGAAACGAAAAAGCTCTAAAAAGCGTCTATATATATGAAAGAAATAAGTTCTAAAAATGAGCAATATAAACAGGAAGGTTTAAAAGCCATGAATTCACAAGATATAGCAAAATTAGGTTACAGGGCAAAACGTGAAACTGAGGCTTTTATTAATAATTATATAAATGATAGGGCTAAAGGGTGGCCTGTGCTTTGTCGCTGTGGTTCGGCATGTAATGGATATCATCAAGAAGAATATGTTGGAAGACCAAACATATTACAATTTATCCGGACAGGATAGGTTGGGATTTCTTGAATAGAGTCTATCGTTATTTTCTCCTCTCTCAAAATAAACTACTTCCTTTACATACGAGATAGGCAAAACTATCCCTCTATACCCCCTCG
>Ga0209427_10001366_pt1 | contig 27998 bp, 32 predicted proteins | sample DeeMarSWOR136_30_FD_187465 | JGI IMG/M metagenome (GOLD analysis project Ga0209427, IMG submission 187465) | Marine sediment microbial communities from White Oak River estuary, North Carolina - WOR-1-36_30 (SPAdes) (version 2) | ecosystem: Environmental > Aquatic > Marine > Intertidal zone >...
CCCTGAGGATGAGTGGTGCCTGGCAGTGGTCGGCACCCGCCGGGCTACCGTCTACGGGAAACAGGTGACTGAGGAGATAGTGACTGACCTGGCTCAAAATAAAATTAACATTGTAAGCGGCCTGGCTAAAGGGATTGATTCAGTAGCCCACCGCAGTGCTTTAGACGCAGGTGGCAGAACTATTGCTGTATTTGCCTGCGGGCTTGATATTGTCTACCCCGGTGAGAATGCCAATCTGGCACGCAGTATTATTCAGCAGGGGGCTGTGATAAGCGAATACCCGCTGGGTACCAAACCCAGGGCTGACAATTTCCCCCGACGTAATCGAATAATGAGTGGGATGAGTCTGGGAGTTCTGGTAACTGAGGCTGGTAAGACCAGCGGGGCAATGATTACCGCTCATCTGGCACTGGAGCAAAACAGGGAGGTATTTGCTATTCCAGGCAGTATTTTATCGCCAGCCAGTAACGGGACTAATTACCTTATCCAGCAAGGAGAAGCCAAGCTGGTTGATGACTATACTGATATTCTAGAAGAATTGAACCTGACGGCTGTAGCTCGCCAGATAGAAATGAAGGAGATTATCCCCTCCTCGGATACCGAGTCCTTGTTACTAAAGCAGCTAGGTGCTGAGCCAACCCACATCGATGAGGTCTGCCGCAGCAGTGGCTTGCCTATACCCACAGTCAGCAGCACTCTGGCTATGATGGAGCTTAAGGGCTTGGTAAAGCAAGTAACACCTATGAACTACGTTCTGGCGCGGGAAGCCAGGCAGGAATACAGGGTTAAAGTAGATTAAGGCGATGAAGAAAAATCTGGTCATAGTTGAGTCACCGGCCAAGGCAAGGACGCTGGGCAAGATTTTAGGCAAAAACTACAGCCTTAAATCCTCCGTGGGACATGTCAGAGACCTGCCCAAGAGCCGATTAGGGGTAGATATAGAAAATGGCTTTGTCCCCAAATATGTGGTTCCCAGGCAGAAAACCAAGGTTGTAAATGAGCTTAAAAATGCAGTTAAAACCGCCTCCACCGTATATTTAGCCACAGACCCGGACCGCGAAGGAGAAGCCATCTCCTGGCATCTAGCTGAGGTGACAAAACATAACCGGATACCCTACCGCCGTGTCGTCTTTCACGAAATAACCAAAGAGGCTATTGAACATGCCTTTAAGCATCCTCGTTCTATAGACATGCAATTAGTCAATGCCCAGCAAGCCCGGCGTATCCTGGACAGGTTAGTCGGGTATAAGATTAGCCCCCTGCTCTGGCAGAAGGTAAGAAGGGGTCTCTCCGCAGGCAGAGTCCAGTCGGTGGCGTTAAAGATTATTGTTGACCGAGAGCGGGAAATTGAAAAATTTATCCCCGTAGAATACTGGACTATTGAGGCTGAGCTAGTCAAGGAAATAGCTGCTGGGGCATTAGCCTTCCGAGCTATGCTCATTGGTCTCATCGATGGCACAAAGCTGGATATTCATACCCAGGAACAAGTCAACGAACTCAGTGACGAGCTTAAACCAGCCAGCTACAGTGTTATCAAAGTAATGACCAAAAAAGTTACCCGCCAGCCACCCCCACCATTTATCACCAGCACCTTACAACAGGAAGCCTGGCGTAAGCTCGGCTTCACCGCCAAGCAGACTATGGCTGTGGCTCAACAGCTATATGAAGGTCTGCCCATAGGCGATGAGGGAAGAGTGGGGCTTATTACCTATATGCGCACCGATTCTACTCGGGTAGCCCGCTCGGCTATAGTTGAAACCAGAGAATTTATCAGTAATAAATATGGCTCTCAATTTCTTCCGCCACACGCTCGCTCCTTTGTCAGAAGTGCCAAATGGGCACAGGAGGCTCATGAAGCTATTCGACCAACTAAGGTTCGGCGGGAGCCATCACTAATCAAACCTCACCTTACTGCTGCCCAGTTTAAGCTGTATGAGCTTATCTGGAAACGAATAGTAGCCAGCCAGATGGCAGCGGCTATATTTGATAACACCACTGTTGATATTAAAGCCAAATGCCCGATTTCTAAATCCGACTATATATTCAGGACTTCCCGCTCTGTGAGCCGGTTTCCCGGCTTCATGATTCTTTATACTGAGAGCAAAGACGAAGTCGAGGAGGAAAGGAAAAGCTCGCTGCTCCCCCAGTTGGAAAAAGGCGATAAACTTGAGTTCCTGGGGCTTTTCCCGGAGCAGCATTTTACCCAGCCCCCACCTCGTTTCACCGAAGCCACCCTGATTAAAATGCTAGAGCAATGGGGTATCGGGCGTCCCAGCACCTATGCCCCCATCCTGTCCACCATTCAAGAGCGTGGTTATGTCACCAAGACCGGGGGCAGCTTTCAGCCGACCGAGCTGGGAATTGTGGTTAACGACTTACTCAACAAGCATTTCTCTGACATCGTCGACATCGAGTTCACCGCCCACATGGAAGATGAACTAGATGAAATAGCCAACAATAATAGAGACTGGGTGCTCACTGTTCAAGATTTCTACACTCCCTTCGAGGAAAATCTTAAAAATGCCTCCCGGCTTATGGAAAAGGTACAGTTAGCTGACGAGGTAACCGAGGAAATTTGCCCAAAATGCGGTAAGCCGATGGTAATCAAATTTGGGCGCTACGGGAAATTCCTAGCCTGTAGCGGTTATCCTGAGTGCAAATCTACCAAACCGTTTCAGATTAAGCTCGGTGTTAAGTGTCCTGAGTGTGGTAGTGAGCTGATAGAAAGACTGAATAAAAAGAAGCGCATCTTTTATGGCTGCAGCAATTACCCGAATTGCCAGTTTGCCACCAATTTTAGACCCCTCCCCCAGCCCTGCCCCAAATGCGGCGGACTGCTCACCCAATACCGAAAAAACTGGGCCAAATGCACCAAATGCAGCTATAAAGGGAAGCTGGAAGAAAAAGAAGCAGTAAAATTACAGGGATAATTAGATTTAGGTGGTAGTTAGGGTTAATCCTATGCAAGAAATCTTTAATAAATACGTAAACTACCTTGAGGCGGAGCGGAATGCTTCACCCTATACGGTGCGGAATTATACCACTGATTTGCTGGACTTCTTTCACTTTCTTAGGGATAAGAAAATCGATTCACTAAAGAAGGTAGATAGGCATGTATTGCGTGATTATCTGTCCCGGCTTATGGAGCAGGGCTTTGTCAAGGCAAGTATTGCCCGCAAGCTGTCAGCGATTCGTTCCTTCTACCGCTACCTGCTACGAGAGGAAATGATAGCCACCAACCCGATAGCAACTACCTCTTCACCCAAGCTGGATAAGCGCTTGCCCTCCTTCCTTACTGCCGAAGAGATAAACCGACTTCTGGAAGCCCCTGATTTATCTACACCACAGGGGCAGCGCGACCGGGCTTTAATTGAGCTACTCTATGCCTCCGGTCTCAGGGTAAGTGAACTGGCGAACCTGAAACTGGAGCAGGTTAATCTTGAAACCTGTGAAATCCGCGTCTGGGGCAAGGGGTCTAAGGAACGGGTGGTGCTGATGGGTAAACCAGCCGCCACCACCCTCATTACCTACCTCAGTCAGGGCAGACCCAGGCTCTTAGCTGAAAAACGAAGCAATGCCCTGTTCCTTAATCGCTATGGGCAGCGCCTCATAGAACGGAGGGTGCAAAGGATATTAGAGAAATATGCCGGTATAGCCGGTATAAGTAAGAGGGTTCACCCCCACCTGTTGCGTCATACCTTTGCCACACATCTCCTTGACGGAGGAGCTGATTTAAGGGTGGTTCAGGAGCTTCTGGGGCATGCCAATCTATCCTCTACCCAGATTTATACCCATGTAAGTAAAAGCCAGGCGAGAAAGGTATATCTATCAGCTCACCCCATGGCACAGAAAAAGGGAAACAACCTTGAACATAAGTAACAGGCTACAGAAGCTGCGTCAAAAATTAGCTGAAAAAGAGATTGACGCAATTTTCATCTCTCAGCCAGAGAACAGGCGCTACCTTTCAGGCTTTGATGGCTCGTTTGGCTATTTGCTAATTACACCACAAAACACAATTTTGGCTACCGACTTTCGCTACATCGAGCAAGCCAAAGGGCAAGCCCCTGACTATGAGATTCTCCAGACAACCAATGATATAGGATACTGGTTTCCCAAACTGGTAACTGACCTGGGGCCAAAGCGGCTGGGATTTGAAGCCGGACATATTACCTTTACCGAGTATCGGCAGTTAACCGATATATTGAATAAAGCCCAACTTCAGCTCGTACTCATATGTACATGTGGGCTGGTAGAAGACCTCAGGGTGATAAAAGAGCCAGAGGAGATTAAGCTTATTACTGAAGCCGTGGAGATAAGCGATAGTGCTTTTGAATATATCCAAGATATGATTCGCATTGGTATGAGGGAGAAAGAGGTCGCCTGGGAGATAGAGAAATTCATGCGCGAGCAAGGTAGCGAGACAATGCCCTTTGATATTATGGTTGCCTCAGGTCCAAACTCAGCTTTACCCCATGCCAAACCCTCCCAGCGCGCCATTCATTCCGGTGAGCCGATAATAATTGATATTGGCGCCAGGTGCGGGGGTTACTCCAGTGACCTGAGCCGTACTATCTGCCTTGATACTCCTGATGATACCCTTAACAAGTTATATGATATTGTCCTAAGGGCACAGCAAGCAGCCATGGCTACGGTTAAGGCGGGGATGACCGGCGAGGAGGCTGATAACTTAGCCAGGACAGTTATTGAACAGGCAGGCTATAGTGAAGCCTTTGGCCACAGTTTGGGCCATGGGGTCGGGCTAGCCTTCCACGAGCGGCCACAGCTTGGTCCAAGGTGGCCAGAACAACTTGCCGATGGCATGGTATTTACTATTGAGCCCGGTATTTATCTTGCCGATTGGGGAGGGGTGAGAATTGAGGATTTATTTGTAATGGAAGGCGGTAAAGCCAGAATACTTTCGAAAGCGAGGAGAATTTGACATGATAAGTGGCAGTGAACTGAGGAAAGGGGTTATCATTGAACAGGAAGGTAAGCTGTATCAGGTTGTTGACTACCAGCATGTCAAGATGAAGCGAACCGCCTTGGCTCGGGTAAAGCTTCGTGATATCCAAGCCGGGCATATTATTGAGCGAACCTTCCAGTCTGACGAGAAGTTTACTAAGGCACGCCTCGACTATCGCAGTATGCAGTATCTCTACAATGATGGTGACCTATATTATTTCATGGACGAGGAAAGTTTTGAACAGACACCCCTTAATGCCAGCCAATTAGGTGACGCCCTCAACTACTTGAAAGAAGGCATGTCTGTGGAGATATCGAGCTATAAGGGTGAGCTATTAGGGGTAGAATTACCCATTACTGTTGAGCTTAAGGTAATTGATACCGGCCCTGGTTTTAAGGGTGATACGGCGACGGCCGGTACAAAACCAGCTAAACTGGAGACCGGTATTACTATTCAGCTTCCCTTGTTTATTAATAACGGGGATATTATCAAGGTTGATACTCGTAGCGGTAGCTACCTAGAAAGGGTTGGTTGAGATAAACTAAATTGCTGAAGGCTGACCTCCACATTCACACTGAATATTCAATTGATTGTAATACGCCCCTGGAGCAGGTTATCAACCGCTGCTTGAAGATTGGGATAAACTGCATTGCCATAGCTGACCATGGCACTATTGAGGGGGCACTAAAGATGCAGAGCCTAGCCCCCTTCCCCGTAATTGTAGCTGAGGAGATTCTAACTCCATATGGTGAGATAATGGGTATGTTTCTTAAAGAGGGCATACCCAGCGGTCTATCCGTTGAACAGACAATATCCAGAATCAGGGCTCAAGATGCCCTGGTATGCATCCCACACCCTTTCGATACATTTAAACGGATTGGGCTAGGTGGTAAGATATTAGAAGAACTGGTGGGGCAAATTGATATCCTAGAGGTATTCAACTCAAGAAGTCCCCTTCTCCGGGCTTCAGCTAAAGCTAGAGCCTTCGCCGAGAAATACGGCATTGCTAAAAGTGCTGGTAGTGACGCCCATATTCCTGGTGAAATAGGTAATGCCTATGTAGAGATGCCCGAATTCAACGGCAAGGATGAATTTCTAAACGCTCTAGTCAAGGGTAAGGTTTTTGGGCACAGGACAAACCCCCTAGTTCGTTTTAGCAGCGCTTGGGCAAAGCTAAAGCGTAATTTTAAATAGATGGTGAGCGATGTATAGGATTGGCTGGTTTTCCACAGGTAGAGATAAGGCAGCCAGAGACCTTTTACAGGTAGTAAACAGCAACATCAAGCTGGGTAAGATTAAAGCTGAGATAGCCTTTATCTTCTGTAACCGTGAGCCTGGCGAATCAGAAGAGACCGATTTATTCCTCAAACTGGTTCAGGATTATCATATCCCCCTTATCTGCTTCTCCTATCACAAGTTTAAAGCTGGGAAAGGCTTTCCGACTATGGAACAGGCAGAAACCTTACCACCATGGAGAATTGACTACGACAGAGAAGTGATGAATCGGCTACGAGACTTCTACTCTGACCTGTGTGTGCTGGCTGGTTACATGCTCATCGTGGGAGAAGAGATGTGCCGAAGATACGACATGATTAACCTTCACCCGGCAGCCCCCGGCGGACCTGCCGGAAGCTGGCAGGAGGTAATCTGGCAACTTATTGATAATAAGGCTCACCAAACCGGGGTAATGATGCACCTGGTCACCCCAGAACTTGACAAGGGTCCGCCGGTAACCTACTGCACTTTTCCGATTAGAGGCAAATTATTTGATAGATATTGGGATGAAATAGAGGGGCATCCCGTGGAAGCTATAAAAAGAGAGCCGGGCGAAAGTAATCCCTTGTTTAAGCTCATTCGGCAACATGGGCTGGCTCGAGAATTCCCACTAATAACATCTACCCTCAAGGCGTTTAGCCAAGGTAAAATTAAAATAATGGCGGGCAAAGTCGTTGATGCTAAAGGGAATCCTATAAGCGGCTATAATTTGACCGATGAGATAAACGAACAGTTAAAAGGGGCGAATCGATAATGAACTTTATATGTTTTGACCTTGAAGGACCGCTATCACCTCAGGATAATGCCTACGAGCTAATGAAGCTTTTCCCTAACGGAGATAAGATTTTTGAGGTTATCAGCCGCTATGATGACCTGCTGACGCTGGAAGAAAGAGAGGGCTATGAACCAGGGGATACCCTAGCTCTTATAGTACCCTTCCTCGTCCTCCATAATATCTCAGAAGATAATATAGCTCGCCTAGCCAGTAAAGCAGGGCTAACTGGCGGTGCCGATAAGCTTATCTCCTGGCTTCAGTACAGTAACTGGAAGGTATTCTGTATCAGCACCAGCTATAAGCAATATGCCACTCACATTACCCAGAAACTGGGTATTTATGCCCATAATGTTGCTTGCACTTCATTTCCTTTAGATAAATTTCGCCTAACCTTAAGTAAAGAAGATACCAAGCTGCTACAGCAGGCTGAGGCAGATATATTGACCATGCACCCGGTTGCCGATGATGACCGAATCAAACAAAGCTTAGACCACTTCTTCTGGGAGGAACTGCCGACTACTAACCTGGGTATGGCAATAAAAGAAGTAAAGCCAGTAGGTGGACGACGCAAGGTAGCTGCCCTGAATAGATTCGCTGATACTTATGCTCAACCGTTATCCAGTTGGGTAGTAGTTGGCGATAGCATTACCGATTTCAGGATGCTCCAGGCAGTGGAGCAAGAGGGAGGGCTAGCTATTGCTTTTAATGCTAATGAATACGCCCTGCCCTACTCAACCATGAGCTTGGCTTCCACATTTATCAGCGACCTAAGTGAGGTGCTGCCAGCATGGCAAAAGGGTCATCGGAGGGGGATGGAGAAAATAGTAAAGGAAAAGGAGAAAATTGGAGGAAGCGGAGACAGGAGTTATTTCCACTGGCTATCTGGTAGAGAAAACATAGATGAGGTCATTGAGGTTCATAAGAGAATAAGACGCAAAGTCAGGGAGGAAGCCGGTAAGCTAGGCTGAATATGAACAATATTGAAGTAGTTGGACTGGGAGCACTGAATATAGACCATATATATCGGGTTGAGCGTATCCTTGATGATGGGGAGGCAGTAGTAAATGAGTCAATATCATCTCCTGGCGGCTCAGCAGCCAATACTATCTACGGATTAGCCAAGCTCAGGGTAAGCACTGGCTTTATTGGCACTATTGGTGATGATACTGAAGGCAAAATATTGGTGCAGGACTTTCAAAAAGTCGGAGTAGATATTAGTCAAATCAAGGTAAAACCCAAGGCAAAAACAGGTTCTGTACTGTGCCTTAGCGATAAGCTCGGCAAGCGTTCCCTCTATGTTGTGCCCGGTGCCAATAACCTACTGACAATAGATGACCTGGATTTGAGCTATATAAACCGGGCTAGATTGCTTCACCTGTCTTCCTTTGCTGATGACAGGCAGTTCAAAATATCAGCGAAGCTGATAGATAGACTAGATTTATCGGTTAAGCTTAGCTTTACTCCCGGGGCACTATATGCCGCCAAGGGTCTCAAGGCTCTGGCTCCGATACTGGGTAGGACCTATGTCCTCTTTATCAACCAGAATGAGTTGTGGCAATTGACAGGGGAGGAGGTTATAGCTGGAGCTGAAAGTTGCCTCAGGCAAGGTTGCCAAATTGTTGCCGTCACCTTAGGTAAAGGAACAAGGCTAGAGCTAGGCAGCGGGGTTAGCCATAAAAAAGTTACCGCTACCTGTTACATCAAGTACGCTGAAGGTGAATATATAGTCGAATCCAACAGCCAAAATATAGGAGCTGAGGTAGATACTACCGGTGCCGGTGATGCTTTTGCCACCGGATTTATCTATGGCCTGCTTAAGGGGAAAGGGCTCGAGGAGTGCGGTCGACTTGGTGATATTGTAGCCCGTTTCTCTATTACTAAACTAGGCACAAGACAGGGCTTCCCCACCTCTACTGAACTAGCTCAACGCTACCGAGAACTTTATACGAAAGAATTATAGTTATTTATCCGATCAACTATGTAAGGGTCTTTCTTCCATCCTGAAAGTTGACCGCAGGAAAGTAGTGACTTCCCTCCTAATCAGCGGGTGCCACAGGTAAATAGTAATATGATTAGCCGGCAGCCATATAATACGGGGTCTGCCACACGCCTCCCAAAAACTCTGTGTAGACTGCCTCGGAATAATGTTATCCCACCGTGCGTTGAGCATCAATACTGGACGCCCACGGAGATAAGGAGCAAAGGTCGTGGGGTCAAACAAAAAGCACTCCCTAGCCGGAGTAACATTTTCAAATCCCTTCTGATTTACCTCAGCCAGATACTGGCGGTAGCTTCCATAGACATTATGGCATTCTTCCTGCGTGCAACTATGCGCCCGCCGTACGGCATGACTCTTACCCTCCCAGGTTATCTCTTCCAGGTTCCCTCCAGTCACCATAAACACACCAGCCATAATACGCTTGTCTATCCCCATAGCTATGGCGGAGACAAAGCCACCTAAGCTTATTCCGAACACCGCTACCTGCTGGTCATCTATCTCCTCCCGACCCTTCGCCCAATCTATAACCTGACGTACATCAGTGACCGAAACTTGAAACACTTCAAGCCAGTTACCCGCGGTAAGACTCAAAGGCTGTGTCTTCAAAGCCTCCGGAGTGCGACGGGAGTGAAACACAAGATATAAGACGAAACAGGCGATTCCCTTCCTAGCTAAATGCCGGGCTAATATCCGACATGGTAGCACTGAGTGGTCTCCCAGACCGTGAAGTAAGATGACAAGCGGAAAGCGCTCCCCACTGGACGGTACAAAATACTCGCCCAAGGCAGTATTATTCTCCCAATAGCGCGTCGGGTGAGCAGTAGGGAAAGTGACGAGGTAATGAGACCACCGCCGTGTTGCTTCCCTCAGGCGCAACCGGAAACGGGTCTCGCTACCGGGATAATCATAAGGGTGCATATCGCAAACTGGCTAAAAATCCTCTACCGCTACGAAAGTAAGCTTTTGGGTAGTTATTTTGGTGGTTTGCTCAGGATTTCATCCACAATCCCATACTCAACTGCCTGTTGAGGGTTAAGATAAAAGTCTCGGTCGGTGTCGTGGATTATCTTTTCCAGCGGCTGACCGGTATGTTTAGCAATAATACCCCGAATTATTTCTTGCATCCGCATAATCTCACGAGCAGCGATTTCTACGTCGGCAGCCTGCCCCTGAGCACCACCAAACGCCTGGTGCAGGTGGACAGTCGAGTTAGGTAAGGCATAGCGTTTGCCCTTGGCTCCAGCACAAAGAATAAGTGTCCCCATACTGGCAGCCAGCCCAACACAGATAGTAGATACATCAGGGCGTACCAGCTGCATCGTGTCATAAATAGCCAGACCAGCACTGATAATGCCACCCGGGCAGTGGATGTAGAGGCTTATATCCTTATCGGGGTCCTCTCGCTCCAGATAGAGAAGCTGAGCAATAACAACATTAGTCACCTGGTCATTAATCGGCATACCTAACATGACAATACGCTCTCTTAGCAAAAGCGAGTATATATCAAAAGCTCTCTCCCCCCTGGCTCCGCTCTCAATTACCATAGGAATAACGTTCATTGGCTGATTATTCATGTTTATCCTCCTCCTGCACTTTTTCAGTATTCACATTTAAGCCTTTAGCTATATCCACCAGGCGCTGGACAGTTTTTCGTGTCATTAATAATCGCTTCATCGAATCACGGCTCTGTGGATTATCCAGAAACTGCCTTAACTTATCTTTATCCTCAGTGGCGCTACTTGTCAAGTTTTCAATCTCAGCATTTATATCAGAGTCACTAACTTCAATCTTTTCCTCTTCGGCAACCTTCCCCAACACCAGCGACTGAGTGACTCTCTTTGTTGCTTGCGGACGTAGTTCTTCTTGTAGCTCCTCCCCCGTCTTGTTAATCCTTTTAAGATATTCCTCCAAACCACCTTCACCCATCTGCAAGCTCTGGGCTTGCCGATTAATGAATTGGGCGATTTCCGCTTCTGCCAAAATTGGCGGAAATTCCACCTGGCTAACATCAGCCACGGCTTCAATCACCCGTTCCTCAAAATCCGTCTTGGCTTTCTCTTCAGCTCTAAGCCGCAACTGAGTAGAAACCCGCTCTCGGAGCGAGTCCATGGTTTCTATATCGGGGGCAATTTCTTTAGCAAACTCATCATTTAGCTCAGGAAGCCTCTCTTGCTTTATTTCGATAACCCTCACCTTAAACGAAGGCTCTTTCCCCGCTAGCTCACTTCTAGAATAATCTGAAGGATACTGGAGCTTGAACTCCTTATCCTCATCCCGTTTCATCCCTATTAACTGCTCGGCAAACCCTGGTGCCGGGACAGATTGGTCACGGATAACCTGATACTGAACTCCCTTCTGGTTTACAAAAGGCTCACCTTCAATATTGCCTTCAACATCTAAGACCACTAAATCATTAGAGTTTACTTGACGCTCTACAGGCTCCCAAATAGCTTGCTGATGTCGTAGTTGTTCTATTGCAGCACTAATATCACCCTCAGCTACTTCCACAGGTTCTGGCGTAAGTCTTATATTGTGGTAGTCACCAAGCGTAACCGTAGGCGGCAAAGGGACTGTTGCCTTGAACACCAAGGGGTCAGTTTGAGCTATTTCAATGGACGGCTGAGCGAAAGGCTCAATTTCCGCCTCTTTGATGGCTTTCTCATAAGCTTGCGGAACAAGGTACTTTAGTGCATCCTCAAGTAAGCTTTCTTTGCCTATATAGCGTTCTAGTACATCCCGTGGCACCTTTCCCTTACGGAAGCCAGGAACATTCGCTTTCTTAGCCAAACGGTAATACGACTTCTCTAACGACTCCTCCACCTCAATCGGCTCCATCTCAATAGTCAGAAACGCTTGGCTATTTTCTGTTTTGTCCTTGGTCACTTTCATTTAACTGATAAGTTACTCCTCCTGCAGACTTAAGTGTAATTCAGCTAGCTGCGCTTCGCTAACTGTCGCCGGGGCATTAAAGGTTAAATCAACAGCGCTCTGATTCTTGGGAAAAGCAATTACCTCCCTGATGTTTTCCTCTCCTGCCAACAGCATTACAAGGCGGTCAAGACCAGGGGCTATGCCACCATGAGGTGGGGCGCCATAGTCAAAAGCCTCTAACAAATGTCCGAAACGCTCCTCAACCTCTTCATCGCTATAACCTAGGAGCCTAAATATCTTCCTCTGGAGCTTACTGGTATGAATTCTGATACTGCCACCGGCAATTTCATACCCATTGCATACCATATCATAATGCTTAGCCCGCACCTTTTCCGGGGCAATATCCAATAACGGTACATCTTCATCCCAGGGCGCTGTAAATGGATGATGCATCGGCTCCCATTGCCCTGTTTCCTCGTTCCGCTCTAACAACGGGAAACCCACAATGAAGGCAAAGACGAGCAAACCAGGCTCGGCAAGATTAAGCCGATACCCCATCTCCCGACGCAGCTCGCCCAGTGCCATATCAACCAAGTTTGGCTTACCAGCGATGATAAGCAGAAGGTCTCCCATATTTGCTGCCAAACGTTCTGCCATTTCCTTAATCTGGTCTAAGGTTAGAAACCTAGCCGCTACCGACCTTACCATCTCAATGGTTAAATCACTTAAACTACCGGTAGACGTGCCCAGTGACATAGTTACCAGCCCTTCAGCACCAAAACCCTGCACCATCTTATTTAGTTCGTCAAGCTGACTGCGGGTATAGTTAGCACAGCCGGGGGCGCATATACCCTTTACCTTACCCCCGTTAGCAATAGCCGAACGGAAAATAGAAAAGTCGGATTGGGCAACGATGTCTGACAGGTCTCTCATCTCCAGCCCAAAGCGCAAATCTGGCTTATCCGTGCCATAACGCTCAAGCGCGTCAGCATAGCTAAGACGAGGGAAAGGTTTTATTATTCGCATTTCAGGTTTAAGCGTCTCCACCATAGAGGTGAAGAGCTCTTCGAGCAGGTTAAGGATGTCTTCTTCCTCAACGAAGCTCATTTCCAGGTCAAGCTGAGTAAATTCGGGCTGACGGTCAGCCCGGGTGTCCTCATCACGAAAGCACTTGGCTATCTGAAAGTATTTCTCCACGCCAGCTACCATTAATAATTGTTTGAGTTGCTGCGGAGACTGAGGTAGGGCATAGAACTCTCCAGGGTGAAGACGGCTGGGCACCAAGTAATCGCGAGCCCCCTCAGGGGTGCTCTTAATCAGGATAGGTGTTTCTACCTCAATAAACCCCCTGGCATCCAAGAAATCACGCATAAATTTCACTACTCGATGGCGAAGGAGCAGATTTTCTTTCATCCGAGCCCGCCGCAGGTCGAGATAGCGGTACTTAAGACGGAGGCTTTCCTCAACCTCGATATTCTCATTTATATAGAAAGGTGGTGTTTTTGAAGAATTCAGTATATCGGTATTATGGGCGATAACCTCAACATCACCGGTGGGCAGCTTTGGATTCTCAGTCCCCGGAGGACGGAGGGCAACCTCACCACTAGCCCTGATCACGTATTCACTGCGCATCTGGTCAGCTATATCATGGCATGGCTTCGATATTTCTGGATTGAATACTACCTGAACTATGCCCTCTTTATCTCGGAGGTCAATGAAGATTAATCCCCCATGGTCCCGGCGCCGGTCTACCCAACCAGCCAGGGTTACCTTATCACCAACATGCTTCTTCCGGAGCTCACCACAACTATGGGTCTTGAGCAAAATCATCTCCTACCGATGTGGAACTTCATAGCTGATTATAGCTTATAAGCGGGTGCTCTTCAACTTGGGTAAATTGACAAGCCCAGAGTTTAATACTATCATCATATTGAGGCGGTTACGAAGCAGCTAAAATTTTAACAAGGAGGTAACCACTAATGCCAGGGGCGTGTGGTATGGCCTGTGAAGTATGTGTATTCAAGGAAGCGTGTGGCGGCTGCATGCCTGGAACAGACCCAAAGGCTGCGGAAAGATTGGAACACCTAAAGCAGGAGCTAGGAATGTCCTGCCCAATGCTTGAGTGTGCCACAAAGAACAAGGTTGATTATTGTCTCAGATGTCCCCAGTTTCCTTGCGATGTTGCCTACCAAGAGATACCTTATAGTAAAAAGGTGCTCGATATTTTCAAAAAGTTTAAAGAAGAGAAATAAGCAAGGCTAGCGTTCCGTAGTCGCCTCAAGGTTAAAGATATGGCAAAAACGATTGAAGAAATAAACGAGAGGATACAACAGGGCAAAGCGGTAGTAGTTACTGCTGAAGAGATAATAGACCTGGTTAAACAGAAGGGCGTGAAAAAGGCAGCCCAGGAAGTGGATGTAGTTACTACCGGCACCTTTGGTCCTATGTGCTCATCCGGTGCCTACCTTAACATCGGACACGCTAAGCCACGAATAAAGCTTGGCGGTGGCAGAGTCTATCTTAATGATGTTCCGGCTTATGCTGCGTTTGCTGCGGTAGATATATTTATCGGGGCTAATGCCCTGCCTGATGATGACCCCAGAAATAAAGTCCATCCCGGCGAGTTCAATTACGGTGGTGGACATGTAATTGAGGAACTTGCCGCCGGTAGGGATATTAGACTGATAGCCAGCACTTACGGCACAGATTGTTACCCCAGAAAAAGGCTTGAAACATGGATTAATATACAAGACCTCAACCAAGCAGTGCTATTTAATCTGAGGAATGCTTACCAGAACTATAATGTGGCAGTTAATCTCTCCGATAAGACAATTTATACCTATATGGGTGTGTTAAAACCTAACCTGGGTAATGCTAATTACTCTAGTGCCGGACAGCTCTCACCACTGCTAAATGACCCATATTATAAGACCATTGGTATAGGCACAAAAATATTCCTTGGCGGTGGGATAGGCTTCGTCGCCTGGCACGGCACTCAACATGACCCAAGTGTGCTCCGCTCTGAGAACGGGGTGCCGAGGAGAGGTGCCGGAGCGCTCTCAGTGATAGGCGATTTGAAGCAGATGAAGCCACGGTGGCTGGTAGGAATCAGTATGTTAGGCTATGGTTGTACCCTTGCAGTAGGGATTGGTGTTCCCATCCCCATACTCTCTGAAGAAATTCTAACCTATACTGCGGTAACTGATGGTGATATTTTTGCCCCGGTGGTAGATTATGCCAACACCTATCCAAATCTGAAGCCAGATATCGTGGGTGAGGTCAACTATGCTCAATTGAAGAGTGGCAAGGTAGTAATTCAGGATAGGGAGGTGCCTACTGCCTCCTTGTCCAGCTACCCAAGGGCAGTAGAAATTGCCGAAACTCTAAAAGAGTGGATACTAAGCGGAAAATTCTTATTAACTGAACCAGTAGCTCCTCTACCCGGTGTGGAATCGGGTATAACCTTTAAGCCACTCAAGGAACGCCCAATAGCAGAGTAGGGAGCCTAGTTTGAAAATCCACGAGATAGGGTAACCTAGCCAGATTATTTTTCAATAGGCAGCCACCAAATAACGATGGAGGTGATAAGAATGGCGGTTTCCAAAAGAATAGTTCTGCATTTCCCCCGGCGCTTGGTAGACCGACCTATAGTCAGCCGGCTGGTTAAGGACTATGACCTTGAATTTAATATCTTAAAGGCTTCAGTTACCCCTGAAGAGGAAGGCTTGATGGTGTTAGAATTGATCGGGAAACAGGCAAATTATGATAAAGGTATCAGGTATTTAACTGAAAGCGGAGTAAAAATTCAGTCGCTGAGTCAAAATGTTATTCGCAATGAGGAAAGGTGCACTCATTGTGGTGCCTGTATAACCATCTGCCCTACTGGTGCTTTTGAGGTTGAGCCTTCAACCAAACGGGTTATGTTTGATGATGAAAAATGCCTGGCTTGCGGACTATGTATCAAGGCCTGCCCTCCAAGAGCAATGGAGGTGCATTTTTAGTCGATGTATGAGCCCAGAACCTATCGCCATTGGATTAAAGATAAAGACTTGATATCGTTTAATGTAGTGGTAGGGGAGACAGATTTATATATTCGTGCCTTAACTAACCTGAAAAGAAAAGCACTTAAGCTAGTATTAAAATATCGTAATACACTGGAAAGGTATATTAAGCAACACCCATCCTTTCTCACTTCGCTTGAATACATTCCCATCGGGGAAGATGCCCCGCTCATTGTAAAGGAAATGTCAAAGGCAGCAGAGAAGGTAGGAGTTGGTCCTATGGCTTCAGTAGCAGGAGTGATAGCTGAATTTGTTGGCAATGAATTATCAGCCTTTTCCCCAGAGCTAATTGTGGAGAATGGGGGCGATATATACTTGAAGAGCTCAAGGAAAAGGATAATAGGGATTTACGCTGGCAAATCACCATTAACTGGTAAAATTGGTCTGGAAATCGATGGGCAGGATACGCCATTAGGTGTTTGCACCTCCTCGGGAACAGTGGGGCATTCTATAAGTTACGGGAGGGCCGACGCTGTTATAGTGCTTTCCAAATCAGCCACTTTAGCTGATGCTGCTGCCACTGCTATAGGCAACTTAATTGCCCAGCCCGATGATATCACTAAAGGCATTGAGTTTGCTAAAGGCATTGAGGGATTGAAGGGAGTGATAATCATTGAAGGTGATAATATAGGGCTTTGGGGAGAGGTAAAAATCTCTCAAACCTATGCCTGACGGAAGGTGATATCAGGTGGCTTCTAACAATACTGAATTAATAGAGAAAATCCTACATTTTAAGCGACAAAGGAATGCTGTTATCCTAGCCCATAACTATCAACTGGGCGAGGCTCAGGATATAGCCGACTTTGTCGGCGATTCTCTGGAGCTAAGCCAAAATGCAGCCAAAACAGATGCTGATGTGATAGTTTTCTGCGGGGTTCACTTTATGGCTGAGACAGCCTCCATCCTCTGCCCAGATAAGATAGTCTTACTCCCAGATATACATGCTGGCTGCCCTATGGCCGATATGATTACGACTAAAAGCTTGAGGGAAAAGAAAAGAGAGCTTCCAGGTGCCGCTGTGGTTTGCTATGTTAACTCCTCAGCAGAGGTCAAAGCAGAATCCGATATTTGCTGCACCTCGGCCAATGCAGTCGAGGTTGTAGAAAGCCTAGATAGTGAGGAGATACTGTTTGTTCCTGACCAATACCTAGGTCATTATGTCTCCACCAAGACTGATAAAAAGATAGTTCTCTGGCCTGGTTTTTGCCCCACCCATGTTAGAATCCAGCCAGAAGATATTACCAGATTGAAACTAGAATACCCGCAAGCCAAGGCAGTAGTCCACCCGGAATGTAGACCGGAGGTGATTGCTCTGGCTGATGAAGTCCTGAGCACCGGTGGGATGTGTAGATTTGCCCAAAACACAGAAGCCAAAGAGATAATTGTGGGAACAGAGATTGGAATAATACATAGACTGAAGAAGGAGAACCCGGAAAAAAAGTTTGTCCCGCTCTCCGAGCAGGCAATTTGTCCCACAATGAAGTTAATAAACTTAGAAAAGATGCTACGGTCTCTAGAAGAGATGGCTCCTGAGGTTAAAGTCCCTGAAGAAACTCGCTTGAGGGCAAAAGTTGCTGTAGATAGAATGCTAAAGGTCGCCTAGACGAGAACCTGACAACGAAGGAATCACTATAACCGGAGGAAACATGAAAATCGATGAGATACTGATATCCAAAGCCATAACCGAAAGCTTCATGAAAGACTTTGTTGAGGCGATGGAGGTTGACATCGCCATAGCCGGAGCCGGACCGGCGGGTATGACGACTGCTTATTATGCAGCCAAGGCGAAGGTGAAAACAGTGATATTTGAGAGGCAACTTCGTGTTGGCGGTGGCATGCCGGGTGGGGGAATGATGTTTAATCGCATCGTAGTGCAGGAAGAGGGGAAGAAGCTATTAGACGAGTTCAACGTAAAAACCACAGAGTATGAAGAGGGTTACTATATTGCCGATTCTTTAGAAGCTACCTCGAGCATTTGTTCCAAGGCAATAAAGGCTGGGGCAAGGATATTTAATCTGATGGGTATTGAGGATGTGATGATAAGGGAAGATAACAGGATAACAGGCTTAGTGTTGAATTGGGGTGCTGTTTCCCTAGCCAGATTGCATGTCGACCCCTTAGCTATAAGGTCGAAGGTAGTGATAGATGCTACCGGACATGCCAGTGAAATCTGTCACATAGTAGTGAATAAAATCGGTGCCAAGTTAAGGACGGAAACTGGTGGATTAATGGGAGAGAAACCTATGCTGGCTGATATCGGAGAGAGGGAAATAGTAGAGAACACCAAAGAGGTGTATCCCGGTTTAATAGTTGCTGGCATGGCAGCTAATGCCGTTTTTGGCTCTCCCAGAATGGGACCTATCTTCGGAGGCATGCTTTTATCCGGCAAAATAGCCGCTGAGACAGCCCTGGATATTCTTACCCGATAATCACGGGTAAGTTTATGCCCCCAGTAGCCCCCAGAAACTAAAGCAGTAGTCCTAACCCCGAATTTAGAGATAAAATTCATTTGACTTTTCTCCTTATATGAACTATAATTCATATAAACTGAAGTTCATATGACAGTAGAAGAAGACCAGGCAAGATTTCTAAGGTGCATTGGGGAACCTACGCGACTCCAAATACTCAAGCTGCTGGCTGAGAGCGATAGGTGCGTTGGTGAACTTGCCGAGGTCATGAATAAGGAACAATCCCTCATCTCGCACCACCTGAGAGCCCTCAAGGATTGCAATATTGTGCAGGACAGGCAAGAGGCTCAAAAGGTTTACTATAAGCTCACGGATAGTAGGTTAGCCAGGTTAATTATGGATAGCGAAACCCTGATGACAGAGCTATCGGCATGTAAGTGTCAGGAGGAAAATTATGGAAGAGAATAAAATCAAAGAAGCGGTAAAATCAAAATATGCCCAGTTAGCTAAGCAAGACCAGCAGAGCTGCTGCGCAAGTTGTGGCTGTGGAGTGACTCCCCTGTCTCAAGCCGAGGCTATCGGATACTCGAGAGAAGATTTAGAGAATATTCCAGAAGAGGCAATTATAGGAGTAGGGTGTGGTAACCCCACAGCTATAACAGAATTACAGTCGGGCGAGGTAGTCCTGGACTTAGGCTCAGGAGCCGGGGTAGATGTATTCTTAGCCGCTAATAAGGTTGGCTCCACCGGCAGGGTTATTGGAGTTGATATGACCCAAGAGATGGTGGATAGGGCAAAAGAGATTGCCCAAAGTTATAGCTACCATAATGTAGAGTTTCGCCTGGGAGAAATTGAGAAACTCCCTATCGAAAATGAATCTGTGGATGTTGTTATCAGCAACTGCGTTATCAATCTCTCCCCAGATAAATCTAAAGTCTTCCAAGAGACTTACCGAGTGCTGAAGCCCGGGGGAAGGCTAGTGGTCTCCGACATAGTTACTGAACGAGCACTCCCCGACGAGATAAAACAGGACCTTGATGCCTGGGCAGGATGTATCGCCGGGGCTTTGGAGCAACGGAAATACTTAGACAAGATAAAAAGGGCTGGCTTTAACGACATGCAGGTGATACCTAATAAGGAGTTCTATATTGAAGGCGAGGGAGGCAAAGTACTAGAGAAGCTCCAAAGCATTACGGTAAAAGCCTATAAGCGTGGAAACAAAGCGTAATAATACAGCTCAAGAAAAAGAGAGAAGGCTCGGGATTTGGGGAAAGTATCTGAGCCTGTGGGTAGCACTCTGCATAGGCGCCGGCATAGGTCTGGGAAAAGCTTTCCCCCAAGCCTCTGATATATTAGGTGGGCTAACTGTTGCCAATGTCTCTATCCCAGTTGCCATCTGCCTGTTCTTTATGATCTATCCGATAATGGTGCAGATAGATTTCAGCCAGGTGGTAAAGGCAACCAGAACCCCAAAGCCGATAATTACCACCCTTGTTGCCAACTGGGTAATAAAGCCATTCACCATGGCCTTCTTTGCCTGGCTATTTATAGGCGTGGTTTTCAAAGGTTTCCTGTCCCCTGAGATTGCCCAAGAGTACCGAGCGGGGATGATTCTTCTTGGGGTTGCTCCATGCACAGCTATGGTCTTAATGTGGAGCTATCTGGCAAAGGGGAATATGGGACATACCCTGGTTATGACCGCTATAAACTCATTGTCAATGGTAGTTCTCTATGCCCCGCTGGCTCAGTTCCTGTTAGGCATTTCCGGGATTATCGTACCCTGGGCAACCATAGCCTTTTCCGTAGCGATCTATATCTGCGTTCCCCTTTTATTTGGCTACTTTACCAGAACTCAGGCGATTAAAAGAAGAGGCAAAGTATGGTTTGAATCAAAGCTTGTGCCTCCATTACGCACCGTTTCTATAATTGCCCTACTCATCACTCTGGTGGTCTTATTCACCCTGCAAGGAGGCATAATCACAGAGTTTCCAGCGTCTGTTGGCATAATCGCCATTGGCATATTTTGTAATATCCTCCTTGTCTTTGCCATCACCTACCTCGTCTCTAAGCCTATCCGCCTCTCCTATGAGGATGCCGCACCAACAGCAATAATCGCTGGAAGCAATCACTTCGAGGTAGCTGTTGCCGTGGCAATAACTGTCTTTGGAATCTCCTCAGGGTCAGCGCTGGCTACAGTTGTTGGTGTTCTGACAGAAGTCCCCTTTATGCTATTTTTGGTATGGCTCTGCACCAAGACAAGAGGTTTCTTCTATCAGCCACAGCTTCAATACGCCGATGATGGCAGTGAGAGGATAAGTAATTGATAGTTCAATTCTTTATCGTATTCAGGGATTATCTCATCGAAGTACTGCCCTTCCTGGCCGTAGGTTTATTGCTTAGCGGCTTAATCAATGAATTTGTCCCTACAGGGTGGGTGGAGAGGCACCTGGGTGGAAAAGGGATAAAGCCGCTCCTCTATGCTACCCTCGTCGGGACAGCCCTTCCCATCTGCTGCATAGGTTCCCTCCCGGTAGCGGTGAGCCTACATCAAAAAGGAGCCAGGTTAGGACCGGTTTTGGCCTTCCTGGTAGCCACGCCAGCTACCTCCGTAACTGCTCTTCTCGTCTGTTATGCCCTGCTCGGCATAGAGTTCACCGTCTTTATATTCTTTGCCGCGATTGTCATGGGGCTGGTTATGGGCGCTATCGGAAACCGCATCAGGTTTAAGCCACGGGGTCCAGTGGGAGAGCTAGCCACCGACCCTATCTGCGGGATGAGCGTGGATACAGTTAAAGGATTAAAAACAGAATACAGAGGCAGGAATTATTACTTTTGCTCTCCCCATTGCCAAACAACCTTTGAGAAGGAACCTGATAAATATGCCATCGTGAGTGCACCGGCTAGGAACATCAAACGGAGGTTAGTCTCTGCGCTCAGGTTTAGCTTTGTGGATATGGTCAGGAGGATTGGTCCCGAGCTGCTTTTGGGGTTAGTCCTAGCAGCATTAGTAGCCTCGATTGCGCCGATAGGGAAATTTGTCGGAGACTATTTTGGCGGTGGTTTAGGTTATCTATTCAGCCTAGTCTTCGGCCTGGTGATGTACATTTGCTCCACCGCCAGCGTTCCCCTAGTATCTGCCTTCATATCACAAGGGATGAATATTGGAGCCGGGCTGGTGCTACTACTGGTGGGACCGATTACTAGCTGGGGGACTATCCTAGTCTTAAGAAAAGAATTCGGAGGCAAAACCCTGCTTACCTATCTGGTGGTCATTTGTATAGTGGCTTTGACTTTGGGTTATTGCTTCTCCATAATTATGACATCGGGGTAATGACAATATGGCTGAAGTAATTGCTGTCTGTAAGAGTAAGGGAAAGGGAACCAAAAAAGAAGTTGTTGGTGGAGCCTCTCTTAAAGAAAACTATGGTCTCGTCGATGATGCTCATGCTGACTGCTGCACTCATCGTCAGGTAAGCCTGCTGGCAATTGAAAGCATTGACAAGATGCGAAGACTGGGCTTCAACGTAGCGCCTGGAGACTTTGCTGAAAACCTTACCAGTGAAGGAATAGACTTAGCCTCACTACCTGTCAACACACGGCTGTCTATAGGGAAAGAGATTATCTTAGAAGTTACCCAGATTGGCAAGGAGTGCCATACTGGGTGCGCTATCTTCCATCAGATAGGCAAATGCATTATGCCTAAAGAGGGAGTGTTTGCCAGGGTAATTCATGGCGGATTTGTCAGAGCCGGAGATGAAATAGAGGTACTAAAGAAAAGAAGGTAATGGAAGAGTCTACTTATATAGTCCTCTTTATTACTACAGCTACTGTTGAGGAAGCCCACCGAATATCTAAGGTGTTGCTTGAGCACAAGAAAGTTGCCTGCGTAAATATTGTGCCCAAGGTTAGCTCATTTTTCTGGTGGCAAGATAAGATTGATTCAGCTCAGGAAAGCCTTCTAATCGCCAAAACTAAAGCATCACAGTTAAATGAATCAGTTAGGCTGGTTAAAGAGATCCACAGTTATGACATTCCTGAAATAATCGCTGTGCCAATTGTCGGTGGCAATCAAGAATATCTGGAGTGGATAGGTAAAGAGGCAGAATGAAGGGTCGGGAATGAGGCAGCATTCTTGACTTAATTCCATCCCAGATGCTACTCTCATCTAATTAGAAAAGGAGACTAACTATGTTTAAAACCAGGGTTACTGAAATGCTAGGGATAAAATATCCCATAATTTGCGGTGGGATGAATCTTATTACTGGGGCAGAATTTGCGGCATCTATCTCCGACGCCGGCGGATTTGGCATCATAACCTCAGCCCATCTGGAAACCCCAAAGGCATTACGGGATGAGATTAGGAAAACCAAAAGCCTCACCGATAAACCCTTCGGGGTGAATATTAGTATGTTCCCCTCTATCAAACCTCTCCCTAATAGAGAATTCATTGAGGTTATCATTGAGGAGGGTGTTAAAGCAGTAGAAACCTCCGGGCACCAATCTCCCGAAGAGTATGTGCCGCGCCTTAAAGAGGGGAAGGTAATCATAATTCACAAGGCAGCTACAGTGAGGCACTGCCTCAGGGGACAGGAGGTAGGAGCCGATATGGTAACCATAGTAGGCATTGAGAATGGAGGAGCTACAGGTATGGAGGATGTCGGCACATTAGTCCTTGTCCCTATACTGGTTGATGCGGCCAAGGTGCCGGTTATTGCTGGAGGTGGGTTTGCTGATGGTCGAGGCCTTATTGCTGCTTTAGCCCTGGGGGCTGAGGGGATAGTTATGGGCACTCGCTTTATGGCTACTAAAGAATGCCCCATTCACCCTAAATATAAAGAGTGGTTACTCGAAGCTACTGAAAGAGACACCATCCTGGTAATGCGGTCGCTCCGAAATACCCATAGAGTGCTAAAGAGTAAGGCTACCGACGAGCTATTGAAAATGGAGGCAAGGGGAGCGTCTCTCGAAGAGATGTTACCCATTATAGGCGGTAATGCTTCCAAGAGGGTAATCGTTGAGGGTGAGCTTGACGCTGGGCAAGCCTTTTCCGGTGAAGTAGTAGGATTGATACATGATATTCCTACAGTAAAGGAATTAATTGACAGAATAATTAGCGAGGCCAAGCTCATCAGCCAGCGTCTTCATAGTTCAGGAATTTAGGTGTAGAATGGCAACTAAAATGGCAAAACGGCGGGTAATGCTTAGTTTTACCCAGGAAACAATTGCTGAACCAGTTATCTATAACCTTGGTCAGCAATTCAACCTAGTAACCAATATTCTCCAGGCTCATTTAACCGAGGATAGAGGCTGGATTGCGTTAGAACTTAGGGGTAAAGATACCGATATTGAAGCTGGAATTGCCTGGGTTATCTCCAAGGGAGTCCGGGTTGGCCCGGTTAGTGATACGATAGCAGAAACTTAATCCAGCGGTATAAATGAGGCAACAATTGCTTGTAGTAGATGAGGAAGAGGTAAGAATCAAGAGGCTTGAACTGGGGTTTTGGGGTACCAACGCCTATATCTTGATATGCAAAGCAACTATGGATAGTGTGGTAGTAGATGTCCCGGCAGAAGCGGATAAAATTATTGAACAATTAAAAGAGACCAAGCCTAAATACATATTAATGACTCATAGCCACATGGACCACACCGGGGCTCTGTTGGAGCTTGAGGCTAAACTGAAGATACCGGTAGCTTCCCACCTTTTAGATAATAAGAGGCTACCGATAACACCGCAAATTATACTTGAGGATGGTGATACGATATCCTTTGGCAGAATAAAACTGAAAGTATTACACACTCCAGGGCATACCCCAGGCAGCCTAGCCTTCCTAGTAAGCCGCTATTTAATATCAGGAGATACTCTTTTCCCCGGTGGCCCGGGTAAGACAGCCTCACCCACTGACCTGAAACAGATAATTGAAAGCATAACCACCAAACTCTTTGTCTTGCCAGATGATACTCAGGTCTTTCCCGGACATGGTGATTCTACGATATTGAAGAAAGAGAAGGATGAGTTTGCCGCGTTTTCCTCCCGTCCTCACGCTTCAACCCTATGTGGGGATGTACTCTGGCTTTCATCCTAGCCAAGGGCTTACCACAGTATCTCAACCCGATGAAAAGCCTCTGCTAGCTTGAAATCCTCCCCCTGTGCCATCGTTTCTGCCCAATCCCGTAGCCGCTTTTCTAGTTCTGGAGAAAGGTGGTCTCCCACTTGGCTTTTATGACAGCTCAGGGCGGCTATCTTTAAATCAAAGGTAGCGGTGATATCTACACGGTAGTTTGAGTCTTCCGACGCCCAGAATAATATCTCGTTAACCTTATGCGGTTGAAGTCCTTCCTCAAGCAACTCAGGGTAGGAAAGATGATCCCTAGCACAAGGGAAAACAGCATCCAAGACAGTCTGGCCAGTAATTCGGTGGTCACGGTGCCAAACATAGCGACGATAGGGGTCAGCAGTTACCACCGTCTCCGGCCGGTACATTCTTATTAAGCGGACGAGCTCTTTCCTGAACTCAGGAGTATCCTCTAAGCCCTGGTCGGGATGGCGAAGGAATACGACCTCCCTCACTCCCAACAGCTTGGCGGCAGCCAGTTGCTCCTCCTCCCGGGTCTTAGCCAGTTCTTCCGGTCTCATATTGATGTCGCTGGTACCTTTATTACCATTGGTGCATACCACATATATAACCTCCCTCTGCTCTTGTACCCAGCGAGCTACGGTTCCGGCAACTCCAAACTCGGCGTCATCAGGATGAGGCGTGACTACCATCACTTGGGCTGGTTTTACCAACATCAATAAACCTCTCAGTTTGAGATACCGAATAGAAATTGTGTAATATTATGGAAATTGTATAAAATTGCACACACAAAGGTCAATAACAGAGCTAATTCAGGCTCTATTCAAGGATAGACCACATTTGAGTGAGGTGAGGAGGCATGTCCAAAAGAGTATGAACATTAAACACATGATTGAATAGGAAGCTTTGACCAAACAACAACCTCCAGTATATAATCGCACTTGTTTCACACTAAAGGAGGGAATTATAAATGGCGAAATACGGAAAATATCTGATAAATGAACCTCATGCTGTTGAGTTGGCTCATCACGATGTGCCACAAGTTAAAGGTTGCACATGGCCCCCTGTTACATACCTGAACAAAGACATTTTACCAGAGAGCAAGGCTTCCATCTCGGTTCGCTGGATATGGGCGATGCCTGAACCCAACGACCATGTGACACGCCATGCACACAGTTCGGACGAAGTTATTCTTTTTTTGGGTACGGACGCTAAAAATCCCACTGACCTCGGAGCAGAACTTGAAATTACGCTGGGCGATGAAAAAATCAAAGTCGATAAAACTTCAGCCCTCTATGTACCAAAAGGGGTAGAACACAACCCGGAAATCTGGAAAAGGGTTGATAGACCTATACTACAGGTGGCTGTAGTATTGGGTGAATACGATTAATCTTCTATGGCCCAACACCATCATAGTCTAATCTACGCCTGAGTGTAGCATTGTAGTGTTGATGTAAGGGAGCGAGGGAATGAACAAGGGAACTAGAAACCGCTGAATGATGCGATGGCTGGTGCACTTTTTAGTTTGGTAATATCCTAGCAAAGGAGGACAATAATGTGGAAGAAAATTTTAACTATGTCTCTGGCGCTGGTTATGGTTCTTTCCCTCACTGCATGTGACGAAGAGACTGAAGAGTAGGTAGAGTTACCCTCAGCGCAAGAGATAGTCGATGGCGTAATTGAATCGCTGGATGAGATAAGAACATACAAACTTGACATGGATGCGACCACCGACATGGCTGGAGACGTTATGGGTGAGGCACTTGAAGTGAATATAGTAACAGACTTTGACGGTACGGTGGACCTCGAGAACAGACAGATGAGAATGGACGTGACTATGAATACGGAAGTGCCTGGGGAAGACGAAATAACAATAGGAGTGGAGATGTATCTTATTGGTGCTATGGCGTATATGTTGACGGAGGCTCCAGAAATGCCCCCCGCGTGGGTGAAGTCGGAGATACCAGAAGTATTGTGGAAACAAATGAGCCAGGTTGAGTCTCAGATAGAACTCCTTGAAGCAGCGCAGGTCGATTTAATAGGCAGCGAGAAGGTAGGAGGCATAGACTGTTGGGTGCTTCAGGTCACTCTGGATATGGACCAGCTCTGGCAATTTTTTATGCAGCAAACAGGGGCAACCTGGGTGGAAATGCCTGATGTAGCGGAGGAATTTCTTCAGGAAATGTTCCGCAGCTTCTCGGTTAAGCAATGGATTGCGAAGGATACATATTTCTTGACCAAGGCAGAGACGGATATAGCTGTGGAGATGACCCCTGAGGTCATGAGCTACCTGGGTGACGAAGGGGAAATGACCATCGACCTCAACATGAGTTGGCTGGTCTATGATTATAACCAACCGGTTTCTATCGTGCTGCCTCCAGGAGCTGAAGATGCAATTGAGGTGCCAATGGAGTAGAGCTATTAGGGAATTTTAGCGGTGGCTAGTGCCCTTTTTGGTTTGAGGTGGAATTTGAGGTGAGAGAGGAAATAATATCTGAGAAGGTTGCAGTTAACCACCTAAGACTTCAACAAGCTGGTAAACAAGAACGAGGTTACGTTGATGATTTACAATTTGACAAAGAGCCCCTCTTTAGTGTAAAATATTATGTAATTAGTTTCGGTTTAGGTTATTACAAGCTTCTTATAATCCCCATAGATTGACATCAAGTATTGGATGACCAAAACTCCAACTAAAATTCCGAGGAGAGGAGGTCATCCAATGAGTTTTCAGGACAAGTCGATCCAATGTTCCGATTGTGGGACTACCTTCACTTTCAGCGCTGGGGAACAAGAGTTCTTCCAATCTAAAGGCTTTACTAATGAGCCTAGGCGTTGTCCCTCATGTCGTCAAGCCAAAAAAGCACAACGTTCCAAAGGTAGAAACTACGGCTAGAGTTCCAGATGGTGAAGGCTTTGTGCCTTCTACGTCTGGTGTAGAAAAGACATGGAAACAACGTTTGAGCCTAGTGAAGGCAGACCGATGCATTGTACGATTGCTACAATACGGTCATACTTAGCTGATACCGCTAGTGTGTCACTAGAACAAGGATTACACAATTTAACAGGGGGTGCGAATAAAGATGTTATTACTAACTGGTTATTTAGCGACTATGATTCTTACTCTGTCAGGGATGTTTTTTCTTTTAGGCAAATATGGACATTAAGGCATCCGGTTAGCATATATTTGCCAGATTGACCTAGATTTTAGGTATTGACAATATCGTATGCGAGTATTACATTAGAGTCCCAACTATGAAAGATACTTGAGAATAACACAATTGTAGTGCTGGTGTAGGGAGAAATGGGATGAAAAGGGCACTGGAAACCGCTGAATAATGCGGTGGATGGTGTCCTTTTGATATTATGTTATGAATGCACAAGTTACACGTGAAAATTAAAGGAAAAATTGAACAGTTTTTGGGGGTAGGTCATAACTTAGCTTGTACTTCTTTTATGATGATACACTGAACTTAAGGGAGAGATGAGCTGGGGACCTCCTCGGCAGTAAGTGTTGCCGTACGAAAAGTCAAGCGCCGGCTCACTGCGTTTTCAGCACTGATGGTTAGAAT
>Ga0209427_10001367_pt1 | contig 27996 bp, 24 predicted proteins | sample DeeMarSWOR136_30_FD_187465 | JGI IMG/M metagenome (GOLD analysis project Ga0209427, IMG submission 187465) | Marine sediment microbial communities from White Oak River estuary, North Carolina - WOR-1-36_30 (SPAdes) (version 2) | ecosystem: Environmental > Aquatic > Marine > Intertidal zone >...
GGATAGGTAGGATATGGAGAGGGTCTTGATCTCTGGGTCGACCAGGTCGGTGAGGAACGCCCACTCAGAGACAGCTCTTGCCCCCCAGGAGAAGCCGTATATGGCGAGGGCGGCTGCGATGAGGGTTACATCCCTGGTCAGAGCGGTCATCAGGTAGGCTACCACAAGAAGGCCGTAGGCCGCTATCATCGGCTTCTTTCTCCCTATCCTGTCAGATAGCCTACCGGCCGGGAACCTGACCAGGGTATTCGCCAACCCCCTGATCGTGAACATCAGGGCGACCATCGACTCGCTTATGCCGAGTGTGTCGACAGCATAGAGGGAGAAGAGGGTGAGGAAGAGGCTCTGGGCTGTAGCAAAGGAGAGCCTGCAGTAGGAGAGGAGGCGTACGTTCCTGTCCGAGAGGATCATCCTCAGCGAATCGATTGCGCCGATCTCCGGTTCTTCACTCTCTACGCGTGTCGACTGGGGGAGGCGCGGAGCCCACAGACCGAGCACCATCATACCGGCCACGGGGAACGCCCCCGACATGATGAAGAGCTGGTAGTAGCTCAGCCGGACCACCAGTATACTGCAGAGGGCTGGGCCCAAGAGCATTCCCAGGCCGAGGAATGTCAGGTATCTCCCCATGGCGTCCCCCTGACTCTTTCTGGGGGCGGCGTCGGAGACCGTGGACATGGCGACCTGGTTGAAGGAGCCCGCTGCCAAGGCCTCGTATACGACGATGAGGAGCAGATGGGCGTAGGAGGAGGCGTACGCGTACATCAGGGCGGAGGTGCAGGCGACGAGAAGCCCCGCGTACAGCATCCTTATCCTACCCACCCTCTCCCCCGCGATGCTCAGAGGTATCCTGAGGACGAGGGGAAGGAACTGCCTCAGGCTAAAGAGGAGGCCGAACTGCATGGGGGTGGCGCCAAGGCCCCGAACGTACAGCGGGTAGACGGGCTGCAACATACTCCCAGCGAGCACGAACGTGGATGCCGCCGCCATAACCGCGTAGACACTCCCGGGCCTCCTCCTCGCCTGCCCCATTTCCTTAAGCCTCAATGACTCCTTGAGGATCAGGAGGGCTGTGATAAACCTTCCTCCCGCTCGTTGTGGATAACTTTATGTGTGGTTCTTATCCCATTATTGAGATTCAGAAGGCGCCCTAGATGATGGAGGAGCTTGAGAGGCTGGCGGGCATTATAAGGGACGAGGGGCTCAGGGGGAAGGTGCTGGAGCTATTGAGAGACCCATGCATCGACCTGGAAGGGGAGATGCTGCCCTTCGACGAGTGCCCCGGCGGAGCCTACGTCCACCACGCCTACAAGGGAGGTCTGATCCAGCATACGGTTGCTGTGACCCGCCTCTGCGTCACCCTCTGTGACATGGTCGAGGACCTCTACAGAGGGGAGGTTAACAGGGACCACGTGATGGCCGGTGCGCTCCTTCATGACGTGATGAAGTGCTACGTATATACCCGCAATGGCTATGGGGGCTTCAGGACGTCCCGCCTCGGTGAGCGAGTGGACCACCTGAGCCTCCTTGTGGCGGAGATGTACAAGCGAGGCTTCCCGACAGATGTCATCCACGTCGTCGCCGCCCACCATGGGGAGAAAAGCCCGGTGAGGCCGAAGTCGCTTGAAGCATTGATCGTGAGCGTGGCGGACTTCGCGGACTCTGAGCTGAGCAGACAGACCCTGAGGGCGGCGGAGTGGCTCATCAGGGAGACGACGGGCGTGAGGAGGCAGTGCGGCAGCTCGGAGGAGGCCCTAGAGATCATCAGGGTGAAGGCGGAGGAGGGGTGGGAAGGAGTCAACCGTCTCAACTCGGGGAAAGATAAATAGCCTCGACTCTATTCTTTGTAGGTGCCGCGGTGACAGAGTGGTGATTGTGCTGGTCTCGAAAACCAGTGGCCTCTGAGCCTCAAGGGTTCGAATCCCTTCCGCGGCGCCACACTCCGCTTCGGTGGGCGGTCATAATGGGTTTTATTTATTTCTTGAGTGTGAAGATGGGTGACTACCCGGGTGTGGTGGCAAGCGGTCAATCGAGCATTGAGGCTTGAGGAAGTATATTCAGCCTGTCTTCGTAGGCCCCGAACATGATATGGTTGCGCGATGAGGACTGTTCTTTCTCAACGTATTTAGGAAGCCGTGTTCATGCAATCTTAGCATCATGTCGAAGCCACCCGTGAGATGCACTGTCTGCGACACCTGCACCTGCTTCTGCGCCAAGACCTTGGATGACATTCTGGACGACGACAATCATGGGCTCGAAGCGGTCATCGCTAGGATAAAGGAGCACGAGGACTACCTTCGATATCTGAGAGAGGCGCTAACGAAGATACAACGGGGTACATGAGGACACGAGTATTAGCCCCTGAAGCTTTTGGTAAGCATATGATCGTAATCATGGTATCCTGTAATGAACTGTCGCTGTTCGCGCGCCGCCGTTAACGAGGACTTCCTGTCGGCCTGATCTCGTTTTGGAGCTGTCCACCTTGTACGCTGCTTTTTCATGAGTTATCTCTCGAAGGTCCCCTTGACCATCGCGCGACCCTCTTCAACCATCAGCCTTCCCCTCGCGAAGACCCCGTCGACGTTCAAGTCGCCGTCGAGGATCAGAAAGTCGGCGTCCATCCCCTCCCCTATCCGGCCCTTCCTTTCCGATAGGCCCAGGATGTCCGCAGGGTTGCTTGTGAAGAGCCTCAGGGCCTCGGTGAGGGGCAGAGTGCCCGACCCCACAATCGCCCTGAAGGCCTTGCCGAGGGTGGATACCTCGCCGATGCCGTAGCCGACCAGCTCCCCCTCCTCGTTGAACCTGCACTGCGTCCCGTTGCCGTCCGAGCTGAAGGTGACCCTCGTGAGGTCGACGCCGGAATCGCGGAGTGTCTCCACCACGGACAGCGTCCTGCTCTCATCCCTGCTGGGATTGAGGTCTATGGAGCCGCCCCTCCTGACGAGGTCAATCCCCTGCTCCAGGAGCGACGGGCTGCGGGAGACGTGGGTGGGCAGGAACTGGCCTATCGGGATGTTTCCTCGCTCGATCACCTCGTTCACCGGTCCCAATCCCTCGGGGCCGCCGCCCAGGTGGACATGGACGATTCCGGCCTTGCTTCCGAGCATGCCGCCGAACCTGGCCTCGGAGGAGAGTTGCGCCAGCTCTTGGACGCTCATCTCGGAGCCCCTGTGATCCGAGATAGCGGTCTTCACCCCGATCACCTCCTCGATGAGGGCGACATCCCGCTTCACACTCCCCGTGATCGTCGCCGGCGGCAGGTGGAAGGACCCTGTGTACATGTAGGCGCTTACACCCTCGAGGCGCAGACCCTTGGTCTTGGCCAGAAGGGCCTCGGCGGACCTGCTGACGTTGTCGGTCCCCAGAACCCCGACCACCGTCGTCACCCCGGCGAGGGTCAGATCCGTTAGAGAGACCTCGGGGACGCGAGTTGCGGGACCCCCCTCACCGCCGCCTCCCAGCACGTGAACGTGGGGGTCGATGAAGCCCGGTACCACCAAACCACCAGAGGCGTCTATGACCGAGACTCCCAGGGACTGGGGAACATCCACGCGTTCCCGTATCAGGATCACCCTCTCACCGACTAGTAGAACATCCTTCACGCCGATGTGATCTGGGGCGTAGACATCCCCGCCGCGGATCACGGTGAACCGCTCTTTCCTAGAAACCATCGATGTAAATGCTCCCGGATTCTAATATCATTATCCCACTAAGCGAATGCGTTGACGCAGCTCCCTATTGATAGCACCTAAAGGACATCGATCACCCCCCTCATACATCGACGGGAAGGTCCACCCGCAGCGCCTTGAATATGGGCATACCGATGTAGAAGCTAGGGCTGCTCAGACTCTGACGATAATCTGTCGGAAATCCGCGAAGCTAGCCCCGGACCCTACGATCTAGTCGGGACACAAGAGGAGGGCAGGGTGACGGCCTGTTCACCGACTCCGGAGCAGGATATCAACGCGTAACCACACGGGGTCTGAAGAGTTGAAGCCTTTATTTCCACCAGGACGCGTAGTAGACTGATATGGCCGCAGAGGAACGATCCTTCGAGTGCATTAAATGCGGCAGGTGCTGCACCGGCCTCCTCGCCGAGGACAAGGGGGTCCTACGGGGCCTCACGCTGCTGCCGGATGAGAGGAGGCTCTTCCCAGAATCCAAGGTAATGCCGACCGTGGTCGTTGGAAGAAGGCCCCACGGGAGAGGGTTCCGAGTGATAGCGTACCAACTGACCGAGGACACCTGCCCACACCTCAAGGAAGACCTGTGCAGCGTTTACCAGGAACGACCGGCGAGCTGCAGGCAGTTTCCCTTCTCCTTGGGAGCAGGACAGGATGGGAGCAGGCTCGTGGGGTTCGACCTCAGCTGCCCCTCCCTGAAGAACCTCTTCGAGAGCGGACGAGTCCCCCACCCAAGTCCGGACACTATGCACTACGCCGAGATGCTCTCCAGCGTGGAGCAGGAGGCACTGAAGAACCCGAATAGGGCTTGGTACTTCGATCTCAGGACCCGCAGATGGCGAAGATACAGGGAACTCCTTGGGGAAGAGGTCTGACCGCCATCTCCTCAAGACTTGGAAAGGCTCTTAACCTATCTTAGGATTACTTTCCAGTGGAGGTTTCTGAAATACCAGACAAGCTGACAGTAGGAGACGTCTCAGCGGGAAGGGGAGAGTTCAAGAAGGGGATCATCAGGGGTGTCGAGCTCGTAAACAACGTCGGCGTGGATATCCCCGTCATGGTCATGAACGGGACCCAGGAAGGACCCACCCTCCTCCTAATGTCCACCCAGCACGGCATCGAGATCCAGGGAATAGAGGTCATCCGTAATGTGATGAGGGTGAGGGTCAAGCCGGAGGGCCTCAGGGGCGCCATCATCGGCATCCCCGTAGGCAATCCCCTGGCCTTTATGCATCACCAGTACCTCTCATGGATCGACAACCTCGACGTCGGAAGGATGAGGGTCGACAGGCCCGACGGGAACACGACGGAGAGGCTGGCCCATGCGCTCTGGGTTGAGGCCTGGAGCAAGGCCGACATGGTCATCAACATACACTGCAACACAAGGCCCGACTCCCTAGTCTACCAGTGGATCAACGTAGGCAATTCCTCGACCAGGGAGAAACTGGTGAGGATGGCCGAGGTCTTCGGGGTCACTACAATCGTCTCGGACTCGGCGCCCAGCGAGGACGCGCCTCCGACTCTGGGGACTGAGTCAGCGAGGAAGGGCGTCCCCGTCATCCTCGAGGAGCTGATAGACGGCAGGTGGATCTCCGAGCCATCGACGAGTGTAGGCGTTCGCGGCGTCCTCAACATTATGAAGGCATTCGACATGATCGACGGAGAAGTCGAGCCTCAGGATGGCATCCCCATCGTCCCCGGTGTCAACAGGTCGCACGGGGTCATCCGGTGCAAGAGGGGCGGCCTCATACGGTTCTTCAAGGCGCCAGGAGAGCCTCTGAAGAAAGGCGAGACCCTCGCTGAGGTCTACGACCTATACGGAGACATCGTCGAGGAGGTAAAGATGCCTGTGGATGGATATGTCTGGGCGTACCCTTGCGGCCAGTCGCTTGGCACCTCTGGGAGCCTGCAGGCCGTCCAGTCAGGTGCCAATGTCGCCTACGCCTTCACCCACGAAAAAGACTGGCCACCATAACCCCCTTTTTTTCAACCACACACATACCCGCTAACGATTAATACGAAGACCACGTATCGCACCTCAGATGCGTTATGAGGAAGATCGCTTTCCTTATGGCCAGCGCAGCGACGGGGAAGCTCAGCGGCGAGTTGGCGCGGAGACAGGACATACTCAGGGAGATCGCAAGCCCCGAGACCCAGATAGACATCTTCGGCCTCGAGGAGAACCCCTCCAAGAGCCATCTCGGGACGATCCAGTCGGCCTACGAGGCGTCACTCTCCACTACAGAGGACCTCGAATGCGCCATGGCGGCCGAGATGGCGGGCTACCAGGCCGTAATAATCCCCTGCGGGGGCGACCCAGGGGTGGCACCACTAAGGGAGGTTCTCAAGATACCCGTCATCCCGCCTGGCTCCACTGCAAAGCACCTCTGCTCCATGCTGGGCCCCAGGTTCTCGGTGTTGACCACAGGAAGAGGAGCCCCGAGGCGCCTAGAAGCCCATGAGAGGGACGGCCTGCTGAAGCTCATCTCCGTCCACCCGGTGGGGCTCACCGTCCCCGAGGTGAGGGCGAAGAGAAAGGAGGCCTTCGAGGCCATGGTGAGGGAGGGCAAGAGGGCCGTGAAGGAGTTCGGCGCCGCCTCGGTCACCTACGGCTGCATGAGCATGGGCTTCCTGATGGTTGACGAGGGAATGACAGAGGAGATAGGCGTCCCCGCCGTCAATCCTGTAAGGACGGCTGTGAAGACCGCCGAGACGCTGATAGACCTCGGGATAACCCACAGCAAACGGACTTACCCGATGCCCCCCAGCCTCATAGAGTAGTTGGGCGGCTTCACTCAGCAAGCCTGTAGCTAAATGCTGATGACCGTCGTTGGGTACCCCCTCCTTTCTGTAAAAACAGTTAAGAGGCTATGGGCAGAACCCTTGCGTATGGTTGATGACTTTTCTTCAGGCAGCAATGTCAGGAGGTTCAACAGGAGCGGCCTCGACTGGAGGTCCTACCAGCTGGGGGTCATAGCAGCTTTCGCCGAGGTAGTGCAGATGGGCTGCAAGCGCCTCGCATTGAGCTCCCCCATGACGGAGGACCAGTACACGGAGATCATAGATCAGACCAGACTCATCGCCGAGGAGCGGAACGTCGTTCTCTACGTGGACGACGACTTCCTAGAGACGAGGCTCTTCGACCCCGAACACACGGAGGGGAAGATTGTCATCCACATCGCCGTGGACCAGGAGACTGTCGACGACTACCTCGCGCTGAAGGGGAAGAAGAGGGATCACACCAGGGATGGTACACTCACTGATGAGAAAGAGAATCAGATAGCCTGGAGCTTGGGCCGCCTTCTCAGCTATGATAACCGATCAATAGAGAGACTAATTACCAACCGAGGATACAAGCCGTAGGATGCCTCGCATCTTCCCAGAATATTCGGAATCAACGGCTAGATCTCTATAAGCTCCTCAATGTCCACGAGCTTCTTCCTGATCCACAGCTGCAGGCTCTCGATCTCATCCTCCTTCCTTCGCCAGGCCTCCAGGTCGATGTGGGCTCCTATCGATGACGCCACAAGGGTCTTGAGCACGAGGGGGTCGAGTGCGTCGAGCTCCACGGACTCGTTGCCGTAGGATGCCACGAAGCTCGGGGACCTAACATCGCTCTTCTTAACCGGCATCGGGGGCAACGAGTACTTCTCTATCTGGTCCGGCTTGAGGGCGATCCTCACCACCTTGAAGTCACCTGCGTCGTACTTCCCGAGCCTCTCCGTGAGGTCCCTCTCGATGTCGACGCCGCTGGGGTCGAAGTCGCCGAAGTAGAGGACGACGGTGGGCTTCCCCCTGAGGCGGTTCCTGATGTAGGAGGCCATCCTCTGGACGTAGGTGAAGCTCGGGTACCCGCGAGTTGGGAAGGTGCGGACCGAGTACTGGTTGGCGACGTCACTCACAAGTCTGCTCAGGGCGTCCTTCTCCAGGCTCACGACGACATAGTTGGACTGGTCCACCCACATGGGCATCCTGAACTCCTTCCAGCTCTCTCTCAGGCCAACAATGCGTCTCTTCAGGAAATCCGTCGCAGATATGTACCCGGTGTCCCCCCTCCCAAGTACCCTGCGGCTCCTGTCCTCAAGGCAGTTGAGGGGGACATCCCTGTTCTCCCTTGCCTGCACCATTATCCGACTCAGGCGCTTGTAGCTGTTAATGGTGTTGGGGAAGAGGTGTCGGGAGACCAGCCGATAGTACAGCTGGCGGAGGGTTAGGGCTGTGTCATACTGCTTGAAGACGTCCAGCGCCTCGGCCACGATCTCCTCGTAGCTCGGCAACCCCTTCCTCATCGCAGTTTACTAGGCAAGGTTAACGTATAATTTCATCGATTGAGTCCTTAGGTGCCTGGAGGAGATTGGTGCACCCTTCTACGCCCTCAGATCCCGATGATCCTCCTCAGGTTTCCGCCCATTATCTTCTCCTTTACATCCTCGTCCAGGGCCGCGAGCTCCACCCTCCTCAGCTCCAGCTCGAGGCTGCCCATGGGGGAGTCGGAGGAGAAGATGAGCCTGTCCAGGTCAATGCCTTCGGACCTTCCCCTCAGGAGTGCCAGCGTCGGGAACGGCCTCGACATAAGGTAGATGTTGCTGCAGTCCCTAATCGCCCTGGAAGCCCTCCCGCTGAACGTGGTGACGAAGCTGACCTCCTCGAACCTTGCCGCGAAATCTGCCACGTACTCGGGATGGCAGAAGATGGAGTCCCCAGAGTGGATGTAGACCGGTACCTCCAGCTCCCTAGCCACCTCGACGATGGGCTCCATTATAGCGGCTCCGACGCCGTAGCCGTCACTAGTGGGGTCCAGCTGGACGCCTCTGAAGCCTTGTACAATGAGGGCTTCCCGCACACGCTCAGACTCACCCTCAAGGTGCGGATTCGCTCTGTAGATGGGCACTAGCCTGCCCGGGTATACCAAGGCAGCATCCCTGACGAAATTGTTTACCTCAGAGTAAAACGGTCCGGGCGGCGGGGCGACGACCACGGCGCTCTCAACACCGAGCCTATCCATGTCATGTATCAGTGTTTCTGGCATATTCTCCATGTATATCGACTTGCCCAAGAAGGCGTGGCCGTCTAAGACCATCATTCTGCTCCCTCCAGACCAAGGATTCTGGCCATATTCCCGCCGAGAACCATCTCCCTCTCCTCGTCGCCGATGCCACAGAGGTCTATCTTCATCTTCTCGACCTCCATCATGCCGAAGGGCATGTCCGAGCCGTAGACAACCCTGTCGGCGCCCACCCGACTGATCGCCCTAGCTATCTGCCTTGGGCTCCTGAAGGAGGTCTCGAGGATGACGTTCTCGAACCACCTTGCCACTAGGATGGCGTCCTCGTAGAGTCTCTTTCCCATGTGCCCGACTATGAGCGTCAGGTCCGGGAAGGCGTCGGCCAGGTCCCCGACCAGCGTGGGCTGGGCAAATCCGTAGGTGTCGGGGTCACCGGTGTGGATCAGGAGGGGCACCCGGAGCCTTGCGGCGAGGTCGGCTATGGGGTAGGCAAGCTCCTCGCTGTTGATGGCGAAGGCCTCGTTCCTCGGGTGCACCTTGACCCCCCTGAAGCCCTCCTCCTCGACTGCCCACCTTATGCTGTCGAGGGCGTTCTCCCCGAGGTGGGGATTGACCCTAACAAACCCTATTATCCTGCCTTCCGCCTCCTTCATGGCGCCCGCGATGAACCTGTTGCACTCGTCGTACGTCCTGCACCCGCCTATCGACGAATACGGAGGGCAGGTCACGACACGGTCGATACCGTTCCTGTCCATCATTGAGAGGAGGTCCCCGACGGTGTTCGGGGGGAGACCCTTCCCGGGGCCTGCGAAGTGCGTGTGTCCGTCTATCACGTTCAAGGTGATCTCCATCTAGTTGGCGTCACCATAGAAAAGGAATCGGTTGAGGCCAGCCGAATAGACGTCCATATAAGGATTATCGATCGCCTGCTCCATGATAGTGGACCCTCCCAAAGATACACCTCAAGAATATGGTCTTTGGCCCCATAATCCAAATATGAAGACCCCGGGCGATCCGATATAATGGACGACATCAAGCTAGGGGGATGCAGCCTTAGCGACTTCGAGCGGCGCCTCTACTGCGCAAGGAAGAGGGCTGGCAAGTTCTGCCTTAACCCAAGTTTCCTCGGCCACCGGTGCCCACACCTAATGTGGAGCAAGGAGGAGGTCATGATGGAGGCCCAGAAGGGCACGAAGGAGATCAGGGCCAAGAGCGCCATTTCCCCGGATGCGATAGAGTACGCCAAGAAGTTCCGGCCAGAACTCAGGCTCGTCCAGAATGGCAAGGTCGTGAAGTCTAGAAGACGGAAGGCCACGGTAGCAGCTGTGACCTGACATCATTTGTTGTAGCCGTGATATAAAAAGGTCAGAGGGTTTCCTCCGGGGGATTCTCGGAGGATACAGGGAGGCCCCAAACGACCTCTACTCTGGAAACCGGGCTCACTTGAGGGCGGCCTCAGCCAAGGTCCTACCCATCGCCCTGCACTTCTCGAGGTCCGCCTCGCTTGGCTCTCCCGAGGAAACTACGCCGTCGCACGCCTTCACCATCCTGAAGGAGTTAATCATCCTCTCTAGGCTCTGAAGGGCTGTGTCGCTGGCCCCACCGCCTGAAGTGAATGCTGCCGCCGGTTTCCCCTCTGTCCTATCCCTAACGGTGAGAGCCCTGTCGAAGTAGTCTTTCATGAGCCCCGCCATGTAGCTGAAGTAGTTGGGAGAGCCGAAGGCGGCTGCATCGCAGTTGACGAGATCCGAGACCGTCGCGTAGTCTGCCCTCTTGGCCTTGCCCGATGCCCCCTCGACGCCGTTTACGCCCTCGACCACGGCGTCAGCCATGGCCTTGGTTCGGTCGCCCCGGGAGTAGTACAGCACAAATACCTCTATCATGGTTTCACATTCCAATAATGTATGAACGCTGCAGGGACCAGCGGATATAAGCATTTACCTGAAGTGTTCTTCTTCTAGGCCTTGGACCAACGTAGATGGGGAGGACACGGCGTAAGGTAGTCTTTTCCCGTCTATGGTGAAGAAAAATTCTTCGAGAAAGTTAAAAAGACATGGGCAGGAAACCATATTATTCACGGTGTGCCCGACATGGAATCTACGCTAGATGACGAGATCGACCTCGGAAAGTTGAACGGCATCATCGCCGAATTCGAGGGTCAACCAGATTCTCTCATTGAGGTCCTACATCAGGTTCAAGAGGCCTTCGGTTATATACCGGAGGATGTTCAGGCAGAGGTTGCCAAGGGATTGGACGTACCGCTATCCCGGGTCTATGGTGTGGTCACCTTCTACAATTTATTCACCATGGTGCCCAGGGGCAAACACACCATCAGCGTCTGCCTGGGAACGTCCTGCTACGTGAGGGGTGGAAAGAGGATCATGGATAAGCTAAAGGAATCCCTAAAGATCGAGGATGGCGGTACAACAGAGGACAGGATGTTCTCCCTAGAATCTATACGCTGTATGGGTGCTTGCGCATTGGCGCCAGTAGTAAAAGTCGATAACGATCTTTACAGTCATGTTGTCAGAACCAAGCTGCCCGAGATCCTTTCTAAATATGAATAATGGGAGGGACATAGTTCTATGAATCGAATCAACACGCCTTCTGATTTAGAAAACTTTAAACGCGAGCTTCTAGCGATAGAGGATCCCGATGCTCCCCGTATTGAGGTATGTCTAGGTACGGGCTGCCTATCGCAAGGCGCCGATAAGGTCGTCGCCGCTTTTAGAGAGGAACTAGAGAAGCAGGGGTTAAACTCACTTGTTGAAGGGATCAAGGAGACCGGCTGTGCTGGTTTCTGCGAAAATGGGCCGAGGGTCGCCATCTACCCCGAGGGCTTCTGCTACTTCCACGTTGACCCGAGCGATATCCCCGAGATCGTGTCGAAGACCATAATCGGCAAGGAAGTCGTTAAGCGCCTTCTCTACGTGGACCCCGTCAGCGAAGAAGTATATGAAAAAATGGACGACATTCCATTCTTCAAGCACCAGACAAAAAACATCCTGAGAAACTGCGGCAAGATAGACCCAACCAAGATCGAGGAATACATAGTAACTGACGGTTATCAGGCGTTGTCCAGGGTCCTGACCTCGATGAAGCCTGAAGACGTCATCGACGAAGTCAGGGCCGCTAAGCTCAGGGGACGGGGTGGCGCTGGCTTCCCTACAGGTTTGAAATGGCACCTAACGCGAATTGTCGAAGGTGACCCCAAGTATATTGTGGCGAATTGTGACGAGGGGGACCCGGGTGCCTTCATGAATAGGAGCCTCATCGAGGGCGATCCACACAGCGTCCTTGAGGGAATGGCAATCGCGGGCTACGCCATAGGCGCCGGTAAAGGATACGTCTACATAAGGGCGGAGTATCCTCTCGCCATCAGAAGGTTACATCAGGCCATCGAGCAGGCAAAGGAACTCGGTCTGCTCGGTAGAGACATCCTGGGCTCCGGGTTCGATTTCGATGTCGAAATGCGAATGGGGGCGGGCGCCTTTGTATGCGGAGAAGAGACGGCTCTACTGGCATCCATCGAGGGCAAGAGAGCGGTCCCAAGACCACGACCGCCTTTCCCCTCCGAGAAGGGTCTCTGGGGCAAGCCGACCGCCCTGAATAACGTGGAGACCCTGGCTAATGTCCCACTGATAATTCGGAGAGGGGCGGAAGAGTACAGGAAAATAGGTACAGAGCGGAGCGCGGGTACAAAGGTGTACTCGCTCGTCGGTGACATAAATAACACCGGGCTGATCGAGGTGCCCATCGGGACGGAGATGGGTAAGATCATATACGACATAGGCGGGGGGTGCAAGGGAGGAAAGAGCTTCAAGGCCGTCCAGAGCGGGGGGCCCTCCGGGGGCTGCATACCAAAGGAACACCTCAACGTTCCCGTGGATTATGAGACGCTGGACCAACTCGGCGCCATCATGGGCTCCGGCGGCCTGGTCGTCATGGACGAGGACACCTGCATGGTCGACATCGCCAGGTACTTCTTGGAGTTCTGCCTGAGCGAGTCCTGCGGGAAATGCACGCCTTGCCGTGAGGGCTTCCGGAGAATGCTGGAGATCCTAGAGAGAATAACGTCGGGAGATGGGGAGGAGGGGGACATAGAGCGCCTCGAGGAACTGGCTCATATCATCGTGGACACCGCTCTCTGCGGCCTGGGACGCACGGGTCCCAACCCGGTACTATCCACGATCAGATACTTCAGGGACGAGTACGAGGCTCACATCATCAACAAGAAGTGCCCGGCCGGAGTCTGCGAGGCGCTTTTCGAGTCACCCTGTCAGAACGCCTGCCCCGCGGGCCTTGACACCCATGGATACGTGGCTTTGATCTCAGAGGGGCGGTTCGAGGAGGCTCTCGAACTAATCAGGGAGAGGAACCCCTTTCCCTCCGTTTGCGGACGCATCTGCACCCATCCATGCGAGTTCAAGTGCAGGCGCGGCGAAACAGATGATCCTGTGGCCCTAAGGTTGCTCAAGAGGTTCGTCTCGGATTATGTGAGCGGAGCGCCGAAGCCCTACCAGAGGAGTCCAAGAGGGTTTAAGGTGGCCGTCGTCGGTTCTGGACCCTCTGGGCTGACTGCGGCATATCACCTAGCATTGATGGGATACGATGTCACGGTTTTCGAGGCGCTGCCTGTAGCCGGCGGCATGATGGCCGTTTGCATCCCCGATTACAGGCTTCCCAAGGACATCCTAAACGACGAGATAGACGCCATTCGCCAACTCGGCGTCGAGATCAGGACCAACAGCCGTCTGGGGGATGACTTCACATTGAATGATCTCTTCGAACAAAGCTACAAGGCCGTCTACCTAGCCGTAGGCGCTCAACGCAGCAGGGCTCTTGGAATCGAAGGCGAAGACCTGGACGGCGTGCAAACCGGTGTACAGTTCTTGATTGATATCAACCTCGGTGAGAAAGCTGAGATTCTCGGAAAGGTCGCAGTCATTGGTGGAGGTAGCACCGCGATCGATTCCGCTAGATCAGCGATCCGACTCGGAGCAGACGAGGTCACCGTGTATTACCGGAGGGGGAGGAGGGATATGACGGCGACGGACGAGGAGGTTGCTGAGGCGGAGGAGGAGGGTGTCAGGTTCAGGTTCATGGCTGTGCCAACGAGACTCGCAGGTGAAGGAAGAAAGGTAGAAAAGATGATATTGGCCCACCTCCAGCCGGGGGAGTTCGATAGCAGCGGAAGAAGGAGACCCGTGCCCGTCGAAGGCCAAGAGTCCACGGCGGACGTCGACTATGTGATCATCGCGGTTGGTCAGACAACTGACCTCTCCTTCTTCTCCACGGAGGGAGAGCTTGAGGCTACGCGGCGGGGAACCCTCATAGTGGATACGGACGCCCTGGAAACCAGTAAAAAGGGTGTTTTCGCAGGAGGCGACGTTGTCAGGGGGCCGGCGACGGTCATAGAGGCCATAGCGGATGGCATCCAGGCGGCATTGGCCATCGATAAGTCTCTAGGGGGCAGCGGGGAACTAGTGGAGCTTACAAGGGAGCGGGTCAGGATTGACGACATCCCGTTCGATTTAGAGGCGGAGGTAGTCGAGCAGAGGAGAGTCGCTGCGCCCCTCGTTCTTCACGCGGAAAGGGTTCGGGACTTCAGGGAGGTCGAGCTAGGTTACACCTTGAGTGACGTCATAGAGGAGGCGAAACGCTGTCTCCACTGTGATAGGAAGCTGGAGGAGTAGGGGGTGCCGAGATGAACGAGATCGAGTTAACAATCAACGGGAGAAGGATCTCAGGGATACCTGGGCAGACCATACTTGAGGTTGCCCAGGAGAACGGCTTTCACATCCCTACCCTCTGCTACCACCCCCGCCTCCCGATAACGGGAGCATGCCGCGTCTGTGTGGTTGAGATCGAGGGGTCTCCGAGGCTGGAGGCTTCTTGTGCGATGCCCATCAGGAAAGGCATGGTCATCCATACCGATAGCGAGAGGGTCAGGCGGGCACGCAGAATGGTAGTGGAGCTACTTCTCACGAGGCACAAGGTCCACTGCCTGACATGTGAGAGCAACGGAAATTGCGCTCTCCAGGACGTCGCATACGAGCTTGAGATCGACATGGAGGACCTGAGCTTCGAGATCGAAGAGCCCGACGAGCCGATCGACAGTTCAAGCCCGGCTATCATCCGCGATCCCAGTAAGTGCATCCTATGTGGCAGGTGTGTATCCGCCTGTCAGGACGAGAGGGTCGAGCACATCCTCGGCTTCGTTGAGCGAGGTAGCGATGTAAGGGTCGCATCGGGCTTGAGCCAGCCGCTCATCGAGACCGACTGCACTTCATGTGGTGAGTGCCTCCAGGTATGCCCCACAGGCGCCTTGATAGAGAAACAGTCGAGGTTCATGGGGCGGTGGTGGGAGCTAGATACGGTGGAGACCACATGCCCGTACTGCGGAGTGGGCTGCACCATAGAACTTTACATCAAGGATGGGCAGATAATCAAGGTGAGGGGCGCGGAGGGAGGCACCGAGAACAGCGGGAGCCTCTGCGTCAAGGGACGTTTCGGCTACGACTGGGTAAACTCCCCAGAAAGACTCACCACTCCCCTGATAAGGTGTGAGGGCAGGTTCGAGCCAGCCACGTGGGACGAGGCGCTTGATCTGGTAACTTCAAAATTCCAGGAGCTGAAGGAGGAACACGGCGCCGGCGCCCTTGCAGGCCTAGCCTCAGCCAAGTGTACGAACGAGGACAACTACGTCTTCCAAAAATTCGTGCGCGCATGCTTTGGCAATAACAACGTAGACCACTGCGCCAGGCTCTGCCATGCCCCAACCGTCGCCGGGCTGTCCAAGGCCTTCGGCTCCGGCGCCATGACGAACTCGATCAGGGAGTTACTGGACGCCGACGTCATATTCGTGATCGGCTCTAACACCACCGAGAACCACCCCGTGATCGCCATGTACATCAAACAGGCGATAGTCGAGAGGGGGGCGAAGCTCATCGTGGCTGATCCACGCAAGATAGACCTTGTCGACTACGCCGATGTATGGCTGAGGCAGAGGGGCGGCACGGATGTGGCACTACTGAACGGGCTTATGAACGTCATCATCGGGGAAGGCCTGCACGACGAGGAGTACATCGAGAGCCGATGCGAGAACTTCGAGGAGTTCAGGAGGACGGTTGAGAGATACGAAACCGACCTAGTCGAGGAGATCACAGGAATATCCGCGAAGAAGATCAAGGAGGCAGCCACCCTCTTCGGGGGCGCCGGGAAGGCCTCGATAATTTTCAGCATGGGTATCACGCAGCACGTAACCGGCACGGACAACGTGTTGTCTACGGCCAACCTCGCCATGCTCACTGGGAACGTGGGCAGAGCGTCCACGGGGGTCAACCCACTCAGGGGGCAGAACAATGTTCAGGGGGCTTGCGACATCGGGGCGCTGCCAAATGTCTATCCCGGATATCAGAGGGTCGACGACGTCGACACGAGGATGAAGTTCGAGGAGGCTTGGGGAGTACCCCTCGACGACAAGCCCGGCCTGACAGTCGTAGAGATGACCGACGCGGCCCATGATGGCACGTTGAAGGGATTGTACGTGATGGGTGAGAACCCGCTCATGAGCGATCCGGATCTGAACCAAGTCAGGGAGGCCTTCGACAGGCTGGAGTTCCTTGTCGTGCAGGACATCTTCATGTCGGAGACCGCGCAGGTGGCCGACGTCGTGCTGCCCGCCACGTCCTTCGCCGAGAAAGACGGGACATACACGAACACGGCCCGTCGCATACAGAGGGTCAGGAAGGCGATAGAGCCGGTGGGCGGCAGCCTGCCCGACTGGGAGATAGTCTGCAAACTCGCCGACCGGATGGGCTACAGGATGAGCTATGGCTCCCCATCGGATGTGATGGACGAGATAGCGTCCCTGACACCCATTTACGGAGGGGTCTATTACGACAGGCTGGAAGGCGACGACCTCCAGTGGCCGTGCCCCGACAGAGATCATCCGGGGACGAAGTTCCTTCATAAGGACAGGTTCGCCCGCGGGAGGGGGCGCTTCCACGCTGTGGAGTACGTCCCCCCAGCAGAATACCCCGATGAAGAGTACCCGCTTCTACTCACCACCGGACGGTTGCTCCAGCACTTCCACACCGGGACCTTGACCAGAAGATCAGAGGTCCTCGACACCCTGGTCCCGGAGTGTCCCGTGGAGATAAACCCCGAGGACGCAAGACAACTCGGTGTGAGGGACGGGGACGAGGTGCGTGTCGAGTCGAGGAGGGGCGAGATATCGGCGAAGGCGAGGGTCACAGGGCGCTCGGCTGTTGGCTCGATCTTCATACCGTTCCACTTCTCTGAGGCAGCAGCCAACCTCCTGACAAACGCGGCTCTGGATCCTGCGTCTAAGATACCCGAGTTGAAGGTATGCGCCGTTAGAGTGACTAAAGCTTGAGGGAACACCCCTAATCCCTGTTGGAGGATTCTGTGCTCAACCTATTTCAAGTACGGCAAGAGCACAAGGGAGAAACCAGGTTATAGTATGGAAATCCGCACAATAATACAAGCCTATAGGAGACTCTCATGACCCCCGTCGGAGCTGACAGGATTAGGGGATATGCACAAGGAAGGGAGAGCCACTGAAGTCAACGCACCTCGTGAATCCTGATCGCATGCACAGAGCATGAGATGCACGGATCATAGGTCCGTATCAGCATCTGGCATTTATGGGCGATCACGTCGTCGGGCTGGTCGAGTATCTGTGGAACCATCTCCCTAAGGTCCATCTCCATGTTCATGTAGTTCTGGCACGTCGGCGGAACCAGGTCGACCTTAGTCGTCAACCCGCCCCTGTTCAGGGTGTAGTGGTGGTAGTTGACCCCTCTCGGGGCCTCGGTTATCGCGTGGCCGTCCCCCGCCTTGACCTTGTACTGGGCTGGTTCCTCGCGGTACGGCATGGTTTCGAGTATCTCGGTGCACTCGTCGATGCAGTGGACAACCTCTATTGCCCTGGCGAGCGGGGACTGGAAAGGGCTGTACTCCGGCACCCTCAGGCCCGCGCTCCTCGCAGCCTCCCTGGCATCTGGGGAGAGCTGTCTGAAGTTTATGTTGACCCTCGCCAGAGGCCCCACGAGGAAGGACTCTCCTCCCTCGACGAACGAGTGCTTCCCAGTCGAGTGCGGAACCTGGTCCTCCCGTACGAAACGGCGGTACTCCCTCTGGGGGACATGGATACCGTTGAGTGAGGTCAGACGTCCTTCATTGATTGCGTAGCCGTCGGGACTGCTTATGGCGATGTGCTCGCACTTCCTGGTGAACCCGGGTATCTCAAGATCCTTGAAGAGATCTACAGTCTCAAGGGATTCGCTCTTCGCCTCGGTGAGGCGCTTCCTCATCGCGTCGGCGTCCTCCTTTGATATGCTGTTCGTGAAACCACCGACGACCGCCGTGACGGGGTGTACACTTCTGCCTCCTATCTGCTCGGTCAGATCGTTCCCCAGCTTCTTCATCTCCAGGCCCCGTTTGAGGAGTTCGGGGTTCTTCCCTGCAGCCTCGATCAGGTCCCTTTCGCCCAGGTAGTCTGGTAGGGTGAGGAAGTATACACTGAGGACGTGGCTGCTGATGTAGGCGCTCATCGCCATGAGCTTCCTGACCCTCTTCGTGGCCTCGCTGACCTCCACCTCAAGGGCGTCCTCCACGGCCCTCAGGGCGCTGATCTCGTGGGAGACGGGGCAGATACCGCATATCCTCGCTGCGAGCTCCATGAGCTCGTCGTACTTCCTCCCGACCATGAAGGCCTCGAAGAAGCGTGGTGGCTCGAATATCCGGACCTTCGCGTCTCTGAGCTCGCCGTCCCTCGTGACGTAGAGGTCAACTCCCCCCTGGCCCTCGACCCTTGAGATGTAGTCGACGTTTATCTTGCGCTCGGACATCTACATCGCCTCCCTCCTGTACTCGGGGGTCCACCCCGCGTACTTCCTGAACTTCCTCCTCACGTCGTCCTCTGTGAGCCCGGCCTCGACGAGTATCTGGGCCATCGACTCGGCGTTGGGCGCGCTCATGGGTCCGTAGCAACCCTCGCACACCCTGTTCAGTGTAGGACAGATGGCTCCGCACCCGGCGTTGGTCACAGGGCCCATGCACGGGCGTTTCTCCTCGGTCAGTAGGCAGCCGTTGTCCTTCAGCTTGCACTCCACGCAGACCGAGTGGTGCCTGAGGTAGGGCCTCCTCTTGAGAGCGGCCCCTTTTACGGCCTCTAGAATCGTGTTCCTGTGGGGCGGGCAGCCCGGCAGGCTGATGTCCACGTCCACGTACTCCGAGATGCCTCTGAGCCCGATGGACTCCACCCAAGCGGGGTTGGGATAGACCGCCTTCTCGGCCTCCCTCTGGGTCATGAAGTTCCTGATGGAGGGGATGCAGCCCGCGACTGCGCAGTCGCCCAATGCTACAAGGAACTTAGATCTCTCCCTTATCTCCTTGATCTCCCTTATCTCCCGCGGCGTCGAGACCGAGCCCTCGACGAACGCCACGTCCAGGTCCTCCTCCCAGTCCTTCGTGGTTACCATCGGCCAGTAGTTTATCTCGATGAGCTCCAGTAGTTGCGGCAGCGTGTCCTCGGCCCTGAGGATCTCCATCTGGCAGCCGGCGCACCCAGTGAACTTGAAAAATCCGCACTTCATTTTCTCCATCTAGTCACCTCCTTATGATGTGGTCCGGCAGCCCCTGCAGCTCGGCGTAGGAGAAGACGGGGCCGTCCTTGCAGACGTACTTGTCCCCCAGCTGGCAGTGGCCACAGAGGCCTACACCACACCGCATCCTCCTCTCCATCGAGCAGTAGATCTGCTCCCCCGAGAAGCCCATCTTCAGCATGTCCAGGATCGTGAACTTCATCATCACCTCTGGACCGCACATGAAAACGAGGGTGCCCTCCGGAGTGGTGTTCATGTCCTCCAAAAGGGTAAGGACGAAACCGACCTTATGCTCCCAGGTCTGCCCCGGCGGCACGGCGTCGGAAGAGAGAAGCACGTTACAGTTGGAGATCTTGGACCAAACCTCCTCGTAGTACTTCCTGTAGATAATGTCCCCGGGGGTCCTCGCGCCGTGAAGAACCTCCACGTACTCAAACCTTGATTGGTCGTTTCTGTGGGCTAGGATTACCGGTCTCAGTGTGCCGCACCCGCAGCCTCCGCTGACAAGTAACAGGTTCCTTCCTCTCGCCTTTTCCATGGGCCAGCCGTTGCCATAGGGCCCCCTTACGCCAACGGTATCCCCGACCTTCATGCCTGACAGTGCCCCTGTCACGCTTCCCACGTTCCTGACTGTCAGATCCAGGCCAGATTTTTCGTCAGGGTCCTGGGCTATGGAGATGGCTGCCTCGCCGTAGCTTGGTATGGAGAGCATCACGAACTGGCCCGGTATGAAGTCCACGCCCTTCGGGCCCCCGTCAGCAAACTCGAACGTGTAGGTCCTCGTATCGTACGTCTCCTCTTTGATCTCCCTGATCAGGGCCTTCCTTGGCATCAACGGGTTCTCCATCTCACTCCCCCCAAAGGCTCCGAGCGACCTCCGTCAGGTCTATGTGTGCTGGGCAGGCCTTGATGCATCTGCCGCACCCCACGCAGCTCGTGTTCTCCTGTCCTCCGGCTCCACCGAACTTGCATATCATCCAGTTCCTGGTGCGGTCCTTCCTGTCTGGCCTGAAATTGTGCCCCAAAGCCACCAAGGAGTATTCAAGGAGCTGGCAGGAGTCTACCTCCCTCCTCCTGACCCCGCCTTTCAGGGACATGTCGGGGATGTCAGAGACCTCGTAGCAGTAGCAAGTGGGGCAGACGAGGCTGCAGTTGGCGCAGGACAGGCAAGCGAAGCAGCCGACCAGGCCCCCCCTCTCCCCTATGAGAGACCAGACCTCGTGGTTCGGGTTCCGGGCGGCGAGTTCTGCCAGTCCCTCCATCCTCAGGCTCTTGGTGAACATCTCCGAAGCCGTCTCCAAGCGTCTCGCCTTTTCGTCGAGATGTTCCTGGGAGGCAGTTTTCAGATTCAGCTTCTTCGCCATCACATCGCCCTTTTGAGTCCCAATCTCGACGAGGTACGCATCTCCTACATCCGTTAGTAACAGATCGAAACCCTCTTCTATCGAGGGGCCGGTCCCGAGGGATGCGCAGAAGCAATTCTCCCCAGGTTCTATACAGTTTAGAGCAATTATTGCTGAGTTTTCGCGGCGTCTCGCGTAATATGGATCGATATAGTCCCCTGAGAAGAACTTGTCCATTCTCAGGATCCCGGTGAGATCACAGGAGTGAATTCCGAACAAAATGAAAGGCCTATCTGTCTCGAAGTCCGGGGCTGAGAAATCCTCAGCGGCTTCATACTGGACGAGTGTCTCGGTTCTGTGAAAGAACTTCTTCGGGGGTAATGTCGTAGTTTTATAATTAAGATAAGGTTCTTTGCCATTCTTGATCTCCTGAAAAGACACGTCCGATCTCCTCTTTACAGGACCGAAGATCCTGTATTCCCCCGAAAGGCTGGTAATAACGTCTGCAAGTTCGTCATTTTCAAAATAAACCGCTTTCATAATTTTTCACCAAGTGATATTCGGCTATTAAACCGTCAACCTCTATTACGAACCAAATAAAACGTATAAAAAAGTTGGTAAATCGTATTCCATATTTCCCTTTACTCATTAAGATCGTTTTTGTAGCAGGCTAACGGCTAAATTAGAGCGTTTATGGAATGAATTTTGGATCCCCTTTGGAAATGTAATGAAATAAAAAGGTGTGGATTAGATTCTACCTAGGAACCGCATTGCCTCGGCCACTCTGCCGATGGCGAGGGCGTATGCACCTCCGCGGAGGGGCACCTCATACTTGTCGGCTTGCTCCTTTAGATCGTGGAAGGCTTTCACCATTACTCTCTCTAGGCGCTGATCGACTTCCTCCTCGGTCCAGTAGTAGCCCTGCCTATTCTGCACCCACTCAAAGTAGCTCACGGTGACGCCGCCGGCGTTAGCACATATGTCTGGTATCACGATGACATTCTTCTCGTTGAGGATTACGTCTGCCTCTGGCAGCGTCGGACCATTGGCGCCTTCGATGATCAGCTTCGCCTTTACATCACCGGCGTTGTCCTTAGTCAACGCATTCTGAAGAGCCGCTGGGATGAGTATGTTACAGTCGACGGTTAGTGGACCGGCCGCCCCTACCTCCTTGACGTCTGGGAATCCAGAAACCTTGCCAGTGGACATCTTGTGCTCCTGCACCTTGTATGGATCTAGGCCATCGGGATTGTAGATGCCTCCACTTGAGTCGCTGAGGGCAACAACCTTAGCACCAGCATTGTGGTAGTTGAACGCGGCGCTCCGTGCAACATTTCCGTATCCCTGGATAGCGACCTTTGAGCCTTTGATGGGTATATTGAAGGCCTTGGAGGCCTCGACGCCCACGAAGTAGCATCCCCTACCGGTCGCTGTAGACCTGCCCAAGCTGCCGCCCAGGCTGATAGGCTTGGCGGTGATAACTCCGGGTGTAATCTTCCCGATCATCTTGTAGTACTCGTCGATGAACCACGCCATGATCTGGGCGTTAGTTCCCACATCCGGGGCGGGCACGTCGAGGTCCACTCCGACGAAGTGGGCGATGGACGCGGCGTACATTCTTGTCAGCCGCTCCAGCTCTCCCTGTGAGACGGCCTTGGGGTCGACGTTGATACCGCCTTTACCGCCTCCATAGGGGAGGTCGACGACAGCGTTCTTCCAAGTCATCCAGGCGGCCAGTGCCATCTCGGTATCCATGTCGATGTTTGGGTGGTACCTGATCCCACCCTTGGTGGGACCTCTCGCGTCGTTGTGGTGAATCCTGACACCCTCGAAGGTCTTGACGGTCCCGTCGTCCATCTTAAGGGGTAACGCGACTTTGAGAATCGCCTTAGGGTGGCTCACGACTTCATAGACAGATGGTTCTAGCCCCATGAGGTCGCAGGTCTTTTTAACGTTTTCAAGCTGTGACTCCCATGGTGTAAGCTTTTTCGCCATTGTTGGATCACATCCTATTTACGACCCTGTTTAAATGTATATCTCTCGATGAGGATAAGGGACAGTATTTAATTTTATATGTGCTATATGCCAAATATATATTAAAATCAGGGAATAATCCGGAGCCTATAGTCCTCGGAAATGTTATTTTTTTTTCAGAGATTTAACACCGAAACCGCATAGAAGGGCTATGACAGACTCGATGTCGCCCTCCACCGTGATCTGGATGGGGCCCAGGGGCGACTCCCCCGAGCTATGGAAGGAGGCCTTGCCAGCGAATGCGGCCTGCTTGTTCAGCCCAAAAGAAAGGCGTCCTTCCTTAGGGCTCCTCGAAAGAAGTGCTCGGGCCGCATCCCTGATCCTCATCCTCCTGAAGACCTCCCCGAGGTGATTTAGGGGCTCCGGGCCATCGAAAATGCCTTCGACGACTTTCGATCCTCCACGCTCCAAAACATTGAGTGATACGTCTCCAAGGATGTTCCTGATGGCCTTGCTAACCTTCTCTTGACTCTCCGTTGGATTCACGGTTGCCCTAACTGAAACAACCAGCTCTGTCATTTCCGTCCCAGTTTCTCCATCAGTTCCTTGAACGCATTTTTCAAGTCCTCGATGGAACCCTCGTTGACGATCATGTGGTCCGCGAGGCCGATGGCCCATCCCATGTGGAAACCAAGCTGCCTCATGTCGCGCTCACGGAAGACCCGTATATCATCGGGGTCGTCGGATCTTCCCCTCTCGCTAAGCCTCTCGAATCTGGTCCGAGGGGCGGCATGGGTGGCGACGAGAACGGCGTCGAAGCTCTCCTTGAAGACGTCGACCTCAGCGAGGCTCCTGATGCCGTCAACCACTATAATGTCCTCATCCATATTCTTCAACTTCTTAACGCACTCAACCGCAACGGCCCCGTCACCGTGCTCCTCCCTCATTTCCTTCGCTAGGAAGCCAAGCACCTGGGGTGTCTGCTCCAGACCTCTCTCCGCCGCAAGTCCTCGGATGATGTCCCCCATAGTTATGATGCTGTAGCCCTCCTCTTGGAACATCTCCGCTACTGTGGTCTTCCCGGACCCTGACATGCCAGTGATCAGTATCAGCCTCTTCCTCGGCAATTTACCTCACCCTCTCTAGGCCGAGCTCCCTAGTCTTGATGTAGACCTCCTCCAGGCCCTCGTCCAAGGCCACCTCTGCAAGCTCTATAAGCCTCCCCCTGGAAGGTGGCGGCTGAACTTTAAGCTTTGGGCTCAAGACTTCGCCCGTGTTGTCGAACTGCTGCAGGTAGTAGACGTCAGAGCGACCCTTTATCTGCCTCGCGATGCGCCTGATGAAGTCAATACCATCAGAGACGCCGGGCGCAACAGTAGTCCTAGCCTCAACCTCGACGCCGTAGACCGTGGAAAGTTTCAGGGTCCGTCGGATGGATTTTACGACCTCCCCACATTTCTTTAGTCCTGCAGCAATCCTGTAGTCCTCCGGAGTAAGGGGGGCCTTCACATCGAGGGCTACTCGATCAACAAGCCCCTCTCTAAGTAGGGCCTCAATGACATCTGAACGGCTCCCATTGGTATCCAACATCAGCTTCAGACCCTCCTCCCTGACTAGTCGCGATGCCTCGAGTACGGCCTCCGGCTGGAGTGTGGGCTCGCCCCCGGTGAAGACTACAGCGTCGAGAGAGGGGACAGGAGACATGTTCATATTTAGTCGACGGCGGATTAGGTCAAGGTCTACTTCCTCACCTGAGTTGGTGGGAATAAGGCTAGAATTCTGACAGTAGGGGCAGCGAAAGTTGCACCCCGCGAAGAAGACGACCATAGATACATTACCATACCAATCGACTGTCGAAGTGTCGACTATTCCGCCGATCCTCATATAGCCGCCCCCACGGTCATGGCATATCCATTCAAAGAGAGTCCCCTTCTTTTTAAATCGCTTGTCAGATTGGGGGTAGGTCTGGAACGCGTCCTAGCCTTCGATGTAGATCGGATTCGACCAAGCGATCCGCCCGATCCTGTCCGAGACCTCGATGCGGATGTAGCGCTCAGAGCCCTTCAGGCTGTACACTGCGCTCTCCAGGTTGCCCTCCCCCTCCGTGTACTTCCTCCCCAGGCTCCTGTTCGAGATAAAGGCGATGGACCTTGCCGGCGAGCACGACACCTCTATCTCGCCGTCCGCAACATTGATGCTCCTTATCTCGGGGCCTATACTGGAGTAGTACAAACCCCTGCGGACGCTGTCTAAGATCTTGTCAGCTTCTAGGCTCGCAGCCTTGACGTTTATCCAGGCCCTGCACGAGTCGGATGGGAGGAGCTCCAACTCCTTGCTGTGCGTGTCGTCCACGGCGAAACCCATCGGCCGTCTTCCTCTGGTGAGGAGGCTGTCCCAGTGGACGCCCGAGAAGCCCCTGCCTATTGAGAGGTCGCAGGTGGTGTTGTATACCTCGATCCCCAAGTGCCCTGTGAGTCCCGCGAGGTCGGCGTGGTTCAGCTCCGACCAGTAGGGGTGGCCTATGAAGGCGATGCCCCCGAGGCCCCTAATGAGGTCGATGGCCTCCTGTGGGGAGGCGTCCCTGTCGGCGTCCTCGAGGGGAAGCTCCTCCTCGATGCCCACCCCGACGACGTGGAAGAGCCTGCCCGCCTGGGAGGTTCCTACGCATATCTCCTCGCCGGGGATGACGAGGAGATCTTCCCCAGATAGACTGCTCGTGTCCGTCCTCTTCCCGTGATCCGTTATGGAGAGGAAGTCGTAGCCTCCGTCCCTGTATCTGGAGATAAGCTGTCTCGGCGTCAGCAGGCCGTCGGAGTTGGTCGTGTGGGCGTGGAGGTTTCCCTTGAACCATTGCCCCTCCGCATAAAAGGGGTCGCTAAAGGTGATGTTCATATCGGTTCAGTGTAATACATTGGCTACTCAAAATATCATCTGTCCCTCAGTCGATCTTCTTGGCATGAAATGGGGGGAGAACTGGGATCGGTATACGGGTTCTCTATTTCATCCCCTCGACGTATTCCTCGAGGTCCCAAAGGATAGCCTTGGTGTCGAACACGACTCCGTCCTTGATCGTCCATTTGACGCCTCCGCCTCTGACTACCTCGGTCTTGTCCTCTGAGTACCTCTCCAGGCCGGAGCCGTACATGACCTTGAAGTTGTCCAGGGGGTTGCCGTTGATGATGGCGAGGTCGGCCGCGCTTCCCTTCCTGACGCCCCCGGTGAGCCTGTCCAGGCCCATCGCTTTTGCGGCGTTGGTGGTGGCCATCTTGATGATGTCGATGGGGTGGAACCCAGTCTCCTGGAGGAGTTCCAGCTCCCTTATGGTGGAGAAGCCGTAGAGCGCGTACATGAAGCCCGCGTCTGAGCCGACGGTTATCCTGCCCCCGCGGTCGAAGAACGTCTTCAGGTATCTCATCCAGATCCTGTACTTTCCCTTCCAGGCGACCTCGTCCGAGGTCTTCCAGTTGAAGTGGTAGGAGGCGTGGTGCTCCGGGGTCGGCCTCCAGTGCTCCAGCAGGGACGGCAGGGTGAACCTCTTGTGCCACTCCCTCCTCTTCACCAGCTCGAGTTCCCTGTTTATCTCGTAGACGACCATCGTCGGGTCCCAGGTCGTGCCGTTGGCGATCATGGCGTCTAGGACATTCAGCACCCTCTCAGGGTACCTGTCCGCCTCCATCCAAACGTGGCCGGACCAGCGGAAACGGTCGATCTCGTTGCTGTAGTTGTAGTCCGGTGGGAAGCTCTGGGTCCCAGGGATCGCCGCCTGGGGGATGCCGTAGGTGTGCTCGATGGTTATGCGATCCCCGCCGGCGTCACTCGCCTTCAGGGCGTCTATCACGCTGTTCTGGGGGATGTGGATGGCGATGCCCGCCTTCATGCCGAGGTTCCTGAGCTCCTCGGCCATTGCGTGGAGGACATCCTCCCCTACATGGGGTCTGGGTATGACCTTGATGCCGTCGACGCCGAGGGCGTGGAGCCTGTGGACTTCCCCCCTCGCCTCTTGGGGGGTCGTCACGGTTGCGGGCCAGCTACCTAGAACCACGAGTCGGGGGGCGACGATTCTGTTCTCCTTGCTCATGCGGCGGTGCTCTATGAGCTTCTCATCGGTCCCGAAGCCGCATGTCCTTACAGTGGTGACGCCGTGTGCCAGCCAGAGCTTGTAGGCGTACTCTGGACCCATGGGACCGCACAGCACCTCGTCAAATGGGATGTGAGCGTGCATGTCCACGAGTCCGGGTGTGACGTACATCCCGGAGGCGTCTATCACCATCTCCCCGTCTGGACGGCTCCAGCCTTCAGGGTACCTTTTTAGGGAGATTGGATCGACTGGCAGAATATCCATGATCGTGTCTCCCTCTATGACTATATCGACAGGACCGTAGGGTGGTTTACCCCTCCCGTCAATCAGGATGGCGTCGCGAATCACGACGCTCGAGTATTTCTTTCCGAAAGTGGAGTCGGACATTCTAAAGGTAGAGGTATTCTCAAATTTGAAATACCTTTTCATGGGTTCGGTGCGGTGTTTATGCTAGGACGGTGAGGGTGTAGACGCCTAGGAACATGATGGCTGAACCTAGTAGGCGTATCCTGCCGTACCTCTCCTTCAGGAGGATGACTCCCGCTGCTGCTCCTAGGACGACGCTGATCTGCCTCAGGGCGAGGATGTAGCTTACTTGGATCAGGCTCATAGCTACCAGGACGAGTATGTACCCGAACCTCGCGAGGAACCCGGCTACGATCGCCTGAATTTTAGTCACCTTCCAGTCCTCGAATATTCCGGACCAACCATGCTTCCATAGGATGACGGGTGTCATGAAGATGACGATGAAGGCGTCCATCCAGAAGGCATAGAGGATTGGGTCGACGGTTGAGACCCCGATTTTATCTGACATGGAGTAGGCTGTCGTCCAGATGGCCGTCATTAATGCCAGCTGGGAGGGCCTCTCCCTTAATGATCTTAGTGGATGAAGTATGTCATTGATCTGCAGGCTTTTCAGGTGTAATGTATAGACTCCCAGGACCATGAGCAGGACTCCGATGGCGCCCCATGGGGATATCTCCTCGCCTAAGAAGAGGACGGCGAGGACCGTGATGAAAAGCGGTGACGAGCGAGCCAGGGGGTAGACCACTGAGAGGTCTCCCAGTTCGTAGGCCTTCCGGAGGGTGGTGAAGTATAGGGTTTCCGCGATGCCGCTGATCAGGAAGTAGGGGAGCGCCTCGAGGGGGAAGCGCCACTCTGGCAGGGTGTAGTAGAAGATGGGGAGCATCGTGAAGAGCGATGTTGCTGTCATCAGCCACATGAATGATTCCCTGTCGGAGCCTCCCTTCGCCAGGAGGTTCCAGGCCGCATGAGAGAT